>Ga0055584_100006186_pt1 | contig 11734 bp, 9 predicted proteins | sample OSDHelmetaG_FD_58716 | JGI IMG/M metagenome (GOLD analysis project Ga0055584, IMG submission 58716) | Pelagic marine sediment microbial communities from the LTER site Helgoland, North Sea, for post-phytoplankton bloom and carbon turnover... | ecosystem: Environmental > Aquatic > Marine >... | reverse complement strand
TGGCACCCAGTCCCCAGTCCAAGACAGCGCACCAGCCCTCTCGCTCGCCCATCGCCCCCCAAGCCCTCTCCCACTGAACATCTGTCCTGCTGACAATGTGACATGATCTGCCCCAAGATCATGGTCTGTCCACAGCCCAGGTCCCGACCCATCCACAGGGTTGTCCTGCTTGTGGACAACTGCTGAACCTGTCACCAGCCTCGATCATTACTGCACAGCAACTGCACAGCTCTGCACACTCCCCCAGGGGCCCCCAGAGGGGGCTCTGCTCTCAAGCAGGAGCCAGCTGAGCCTCCGTGGAACTCAGCCCGGCCCTGGCAGAGGTTCCACGCCCGAAGGACTCCCCAACGACGACGGCCGCGACCCCCGAAGGAGCCGCGGCCGCAGGCCTCTGGTGTTGAGCCTCAGACGCGCTCGAGCACCGCCGCCGCCCCGAGCCCACCCGCCGCGCAGATGCCGAGCACCGCCGTCTGGGCGTCCTCTCGCACGAGCGCTCGGGCCGCCGTGGTCACCATGCGGGCACCGGTGGCCGCGAAGGGGTGGCCCAGCGCGAGCGAGCCGCCCCAGCGGTTGAGCTTCTGCGGGTCCACCTCTCCCACCGCCTGGTCGCGACCCAGCCGCGCCTTGGCGAAGGCCCCCGACGCCAGGGCCTGGGTCACGCACAGCACCTGCGCCGCGAAGGCCTCGTGAATCTCCACGAGGTCCATGTCCGCCAGGGTCATGCCGGCCCGCTCGAGGGCCTGCGGCATCGACAGCGCCGGACCGATGAGCAGCTGGTCGGCCGGGTCTACGCCCACGTACGACCAGCTGCGGAAGGCCGCCAGCGGCGTGTAGCCGAGCGCCTTGGCCGCCTCCTCGCTCATGAGCAGCACCGCGCCAGCCCCGTCGGTGAGCGGGCTCGAGTTGCCAGCCGTGAGCGTGCCGCCCTTCGCGAAGACCGGGCGCAGCTTCGCGAGCTTCTCGACCGACGTGTCGGGCCGCACCAGCCCGTCGGCGTAGACCGGGCCGCCCGCGGTCTCGACCGCGGCCAGCTCGTCATCGAGCACCCCCGACGCGATGGCCGCGGCCGCCTTGTGGTGGCTCTCCACCGCGAAGGCGTCTTGCGCCTCGCGGGTGATCCCGTTGCGCTCGGCCATGCGCTCGCAGGCCTCCCCCATGAGCTCTCCGGTAGACCGCTCCGCGATCTCCGGCTTGCGGGGGAGGATCTCCGAGATGGGCGTGAGCTGCGAGAGCACCTGCAAGGCCTCCTTGGGCCCCAGCTTCTTGCCCAGCGCCAGCGGCGCCAGCGCGTGCACCAGCCGCTGCCCCACCTTGACCTCGGCGTTCGAGGTGGAGTCGCCGCCGCCGGCGATGACCACGTCGGCCTCGCCGCGCTCGATAGCGGCGGCTGCCAGCGTGATGGCCTGCAGACCGCTCGCGCATGCGCGGCTCACGGTCATGGCCTCGACCGACGGCGGGAGGCCCATGTCGAGGGCGATCTCTCGCCCCACGTTCGGCGCGCCCGAGGGGAGGATCACGCCGCCCCACACGATGGCGTCGATGTGCTGGTGGGCCAGCTCGGTCTGGGCGAGCAGGGCGCGGGTGGCCGCGACCCCGAGCCCGATGGCGTCGAGCTTGAGGAAGTCACCGAAGGCGCGGACGAAGGGCGTGCGCACCCCGGCGACGATGACGGCGCGGCGGGGCTTGGCGGCGTGGATGGCGGGCATGGTCGGGCTCCAGAGAGGGGGGAGGGGCGCTCAGGCGCCGATGAAGCTGCCGCCGCAGACGCGCAGCACGGCGCCCTGCACGCCGGCGGCGCCGGGAGAGGCGAGGAAGGTCACCGCGTCGGCGATGTCGCGCGGCAGGCCGCCCTGCGACAGGGCCGAGAGGCGTCGGCCGACCTCGCGAATGGCCGCCGGGATGGCCGCGGTCATGCGGGTCTCGATGAAGCCTGGCGCGATGGCGTTGACCGTGACGCCCCGCTGGCCCAGCGCCGGCGCGAGCTTGCCCAGCGCGCCCACCAGCCCGGCCTTGCTGGCGGCGTAGTTGGTCTGCCCGGCGTTGCCCGCCAGCCCCGCGATGCTGCTGAGCAGCACCACCCGCCCGCCGTCGCGCAGCGCGCCAGCCTGGTCGAGATGGGCGGTGAGATCGAGCACCGCGGAGAGGTTCACGGCGATGGTGAGGTCCCAGCGGTCGGGGTCCATGCGGCCCAGGGTCTTGTCGCGGGTGACCCCGGCGTTGTGCACCAGCACGTCGAGCCCGCCGAGGTGCTCGGCGATGGCAGCCGCCAGCCGCGGCCCGGCGTCGGCGTCGGTGATGTCGAGGCCCAGGGGGACGCCTCCCAGCTCGCGCGCGAGCGACGCCGCGGCGTCGAGGTCGTCGGGTCGGTCGAGGATCATCACCTTGGCGCCCTCGTCGGCCAGCCGGCGCGCCGTGGCCGCCCCGATGCCGCGCGCCGCCCCGGTGACCAGCGCGGTCTTGCCGTCGAGGGGGCGGGTGAACGGGGCGCCGTCGGTCGGCTCCCCCGCGGACAGCGGCAGGGTCTGGAGGTCGACGAAGGCCGAGCGGTCGCTGAGCAGCCACCGCAGCGCCGGCTCCACCCGCGCCTCGGCGCCGTCGCGCACCAGCAGCCGGTTGACGGTGGCGCCCTTGCGGCCGAGCTCTTTGCCCAGGCTGCGCACGAAGCCGTCGAGCGCGGCGTGGGCGGCGGCCGCGCCGGGCGTCGTCTGCTCCTCGGGATCGAGGCCAATCACGACCACGCGCCCGCACTTCTGAACCCGACGCACCAGCGGCTGGAGGAAGTCGTAGAGCGCCCGCAGGTCGGCCATCCCGGCCATGCCCGTGCCGTCGAAGACGATCGCGTCGGCCCGCAGGTCGTCGGGCGCCGCGTCGATGTGGGTGAGCGGCCGGCCCCAGGCCTCAGCGGCCTCGGCGTAGGCGCTCGCGGCCTCGTCCTGGCCCACCAGCGTGGCGCGCGCGCCCGCCCGACCCAGGGTGGTGGCGATGGCAGGGTGCAGCAGGGCGCCCGCGGCGCCGCCCACGACGACCACGCGCCCCTCGAGCGGACGCTCGGCCCAGGGGCCGTCCGCGCGGCGCAGGGGCACCGGCAGGGGCACCCCCACCTTGCCGAGCAGGCCTTTGGCGGTGGGGTTCTTGGAGAGGTTGATGAGGAAGTCGGCCATGGGGCCCTCCCGGGGGTCGGTCGAGGCGGAGTGAGGTCGAGGTCGAGGTGCTCAGGCGTCGCGGAGCCACGCGGTGCCGAGCATGAAGGCGGGCCCGCCCGCGGCCTCGGCCACGCCGAAGCCCAGCGGCGTGGAGCCGGCAGGCCCGGCGGGCGCGTCGGCGGGGGCGTCGAAGGTGTAGAGGCGGACCGTGCTCGGCAACACCAGGGGGCGCGTGAAGCGCACGTCGATCTGGGCGAGGCGGGCCTCGTCGCCGGCCAGGCGCCGGGCCACCAGACCCTCCCAGGCCCACGCGAGCGTGCCGAAGCCGTGCAGGATGCACGACCGGAAGCCGGCCGCGCGCGCGGCGGGGGCGAAGACGTGGATGGGGTTGACGTCACCGGTCAAGATGGCGAAGTCTCGCCCCGCGCCGGGTCCGAACCGGCGTCCGTCCAGCTCGCGGGAGCCCAACGGCACCCCCGGCCGCGGCCCGCGCGCGCGGCGGCTGCGCTCCCCCTCGCGGGGAAGGGGCACCACCGCGAAGACGTCCGCCACCATCGCCTCGGGCACCTCGGCGGTGCCGGTGACCAGCCGCTGGTGCAGGCGCGCCTTCCCGGGCTCTTCGCGCGCGTCCTCGAGCCGAGCGGTCAGGGTGAGCGCCGCCCCCTTCGGCAGCGGCGCGTGACAGGTGATGCGGCAGCCTTGGTTGAGCACCTTCGGCAGCGGGTAGGGCACCCGGGCGAGCGTGCGGCTGAGCAGCGGGAAGCCCCACTGGGGGAAGAGGTGCGGCGGCAGATGCGGGGCCTTCGGGTTGCCCCCCGCCCACCGGCGGAAGTCGCGCACCAGGCTGTCCGGTCGGGCGGCGACCGTGGCTGTGAGCGCGGGCGCGGGCAGCGCGGGCAGCGCCGATGGTCGGCTTCCGAAGACCGCGTCCCAGCCCACCCCCATCAAGGCCTGGATGACCGGACCCTGCTGCAAGAGGTGCTTGACCGGCGCGCTCATCGGGCGGCCTGGGCCGCGGGCGCGGCCGCACGGAGCTGGGACAGCAGCCGATCCCCCGTGGTGGAGATCAGGTGCAGGAGGTGCTTCCCGCGGGGCTCGGCCCGCTCGACCAGGGCCGTGAGCAGCGCCCGCCGTTCGGGGTGCTCTTGCGCCTGCTCCCACACGATGTCGCAGATGGCGACGTCACACAGCATGCGCGTGAGGTTCTCGGCGTGCAGCAGCGCCGGGCCGAAGTCGCGCTTGGGGTCCCAGTCGTTGACCAGCCGGTCGCGCCAGGCCCCCATCGGCGCGTGCCGCAGCTCGCCCAGCCGCTTGCCGGCGATGCGCTGGATCAAGTGCCGCTGCGCCTGCAGAGCGTGCAGCTGGAGCTGCGCGACCTTGCGCCCCAGCGGGTCTCGATGCGTGCGGGCCTCGACCCCCACCCGCGCCAGCCGCCGCACGAAGCCGCTCGGATCCCGCATGATCCCCAGCAGCGTGTCTTTGGTGGCCATGAGCGCCTGGATCTGGCTGGTGCCCTCGTAGATGGGCAGCACCAGGGCGTCGCGCAGCAGCTTCTCGGCGCCGTACTCGGTGGTGTAGCCGCTGCCCCCATGGATCTGCAGGTTGCGCCGCGCCATCTCGACGGCCTTCTCGGCGGCGAGGTACTTGAGCAGCGGGGTCGCCGTGCGGCTCTGCCAGGTCAGCTGCTTGACCTCGGCCTGCAGCGCCGCGTGCTCGGTGGTGCCCGGCGGCACGAGGTAGCGCAGCTCCAGCCGCTTGCGCTGCGTGAGCTCCTCGTTCATGCAGGCGTGCACCGCCAGCGCCCGCAGGCCCGCCACGTCGGCAGCCATCTCGTCGATGTAGTCGGCGATCATCTCGTGCTGGTCGATGGTCTTGCCCATCGAGGAGCGCCCCGCGGCGTAGGACCGCGCCATGCGCAGCGCCGCCTCGCACAGCCCGATGGCCTCGAAGCCCACGCCGATGCGGGCGTTGTTCATGAGCAGCAACATCTGCTTGAAGCCCTCGCCCCGCCCGCCCACCAGCTCGGCCGGGCTGCGCTCGAACGACAGGGTGACCGTGGCGGAGCCGTGATGGCCCAGCTTCTCTTCGATGCGTTCGACCGTGACCCGCCGCTCCCGGGTGCCATCGGGCCGGTCCTCCCAGGCCTTCACCAGAAACAACGACAGCCCCTGGAGGCCGGCGAACGCGTCGTCGCCGGGCTTCGCGTCTTCGGTGCGGGCGATGACGAAGTGGTACTTGCCGTGGCCCGACGTGATGAAGATCTTCTGCCCGGTCACGAACCAGTCGCCGTTGGCGTCTTGCTCGGCCTTGGTGCGCAGCGCGCCCATGTCCGACCCGGCGTCGGGCTCGGTGATGTCCATGCAGCCCCAGGCCGCCCCCTCGCTGATCTCGGCGATGGCCTCGCTCCAGCGGGTCTGGACGATCTCTCTCTTCTCGACGTCGATCTCGGTGGTGCCCTCGAGGGCCGAGTACATCAGCATCGCCATGGCGATGCCGCCGTGGAAGCTGTGGTGCGTCATCACGCTCACGTCAGCCCGGCTGAAGACCTCGGCCACCAGCATGTAGACCATGAGCGGCGCGTTCATGCCGCCCAGCTCGCGGGGCACGCACAGCCCGTGCAGGCCGGTCTCGGCGATGAGGTCGCAGATCTTGTCGAGCGCCTCGGGGAACACCACCTCGCCATCCTCGACCCGCAGCGGCGTCGCGTCGATCTCGGCGGCCCGGGGTGCGATCTCGTCGGACGCGATCTGCCCGGCCATCTGCAGGATCTCCGTGAAGGTCTCCACCGCCTCGTCTACCGATTGGTAGCCACCCGCCTCGGCCTGGTCGGACCCGAAGCCCTTCATCTCGACGTACTCGAGCAGCCCGGCCCAGCCGATACCGCGCTCGACGTGCCATCGGAGGTCTGCATTGTCGTCGTAGAAGCTCATGGGTTCTCCAAGGGGGGGGAGGACGAGGGGGGCGGGTCTCGGTAGAGGCTGGACTTGACCATTCGGACGAGAGAGCCGACCAGCCGCTCGCGGGCATCTTCGGGGTCGCCGCCGAGGACGCCGGTGCCGACCTCGAGGGTCGAGAAGCTCGCGACGAGCAGCACCACCACCTCGATCACCCAGGCGTCGGGGTCTACCTCGGGCCGCGCGCGGCCGTCGCGCTGGGCCTCTCGGATGTAGCCGGCCAGCAGGGCCAGCCAGGGACGCAGGTGCCCTTGCAGGCGGTCGCGGGTCTCTTCGGGCTCGTCGACCGCGATGCGGTTGAGCAGGCGGGCCCGGTCGGGGTCTTCGGCGAAGAAGTGGACCACCTCGCCCAGCACCGCGTCGAGCCGGTCTTCGCCCTCGCTCGCGACCTGCAGCAGCCGCGGGAGCAGCTCGCGCCACCGCAGCAGCATCTGGTCTACGACGGCGTCGCGAAGGGCCTTCTTGCTGGGGTACCAGTAGATGACCGACGGCTTGGTGACGCCCACGGCGTCGGCCACGGCCTGCACGGTGGTGCCGGCGTAGCCCCGATGGGCGAACAGCCGGGCGGCTTCGGTGAGGATTCGCTCTCGCATGGAGCTGTCTACCATGTGGTAGAGAGCCCGTCCAGGGCCGCCGTCGGGCTATCTTGCGGCCCCCTCCTCCTGGCGCGTGATGGCCCCGGCTCGCCCCCTCCCCGACCCCGAGACCGGCGCTGGCGCCCTGGTGTTGCTGCCCACCTACGACGAGGTGGAGAACCTGCCGGTGGTGGTCCCGGCCATCCTGGAGCGCCTGCCCGCCGCCCGCGTGCTGGTCATCGACGACCAGAGCCCCGATGGCACGGGGGTCCTGGCCGACCGCCTCGCCGCCGCAGATCCACGCGTCTCGGTGTTGCACCGCGCGGGCCCCCGGGGCCTCGGCCCCGCCTACCTCGACGGCTTCGCGTGGGCGCTCGAACACACCGACGCGGTCGCCATCTTCGAGATGGACGCCGACCTGTCGCATCCGCCGCGCTACCTGCCGGACTTCCTCGCTGCCCTGGCCGACTGGGACCTCGTGCTGGGCTGCCGGTACATGCCGGGCGGGGGGGTCGAGGGCTGGGGCCTGCACCGTCGGCTGCTCAGCCGCGGGGGCAGCCTGTACGCCAGCGCCGTGCTCGGCCTCCCCTTCCGCGACCTCACGGGCGGCTTCAAGTGTTTTCACCGCAGCGTGCTGCAGCGGCTGGCCGACTCGGGGGACCTCGCCGCGGTGCGGGCCCGCGGCTACGGCTTCCAGGTGGAGCTGACCTGGCGGGTGTGGCGGCAGGGCCTCCGCATCGGCGAGCTGCCCATCGTCTTCCCAGACCGCGTGCGCGGCGAGAGCAAGATGAGCGCGGCCATCCTTCACGAGGCCGCGATCGCCGTGTGGCGTCTGCGCTGGTCGGCGCGAGGCCGACCATGACCAGCCGACGGGCCCTGCTCTCGGGGGCCGCCGCCTCGCTGGGCCTGGGTGCTGTGGGCGCGGCGGCCTGGTGGGTGCCCCGAAGCGAGTCGGCCGACGGACCGCCCGTCCCGCGGCCCCCCGCGCGCCCGGGGATCTCGCTCGCGCCCCCCGCGGCCGGCCCGGTCGCGATGCCGACGGGCAGTCACCGTGGCGTCAACCTGGCCCACCTGCACCGGAGCGACCGCGGCTACGGCTCTGCGGCGTCGGCCCGCCAGCTCGCCCGGCTCGCTGCCCTGGGCGTGACCCACGTGGCGCTCACGCCCTTCGGCTACCTGGGCGCCCTGGACGACGTGAACCTGCGCTGGGGGTCCGACCTCGACCGCACCTTGTCCGACGAGGCGCTGCTGGCCGAGGCCCGCGCCGCCCGCGCCCTGGGCCTGCGCGTCACGCTCAAGCCGCACATCTGGTCGCGCGCCTTCTACACCCGCGGCCAGTCCCGGCAAGACATCCGTCCCCGTGACCGAGACGGCGGCTGGCCAGCCTGGTTCGACCAGTACACCGCCTTCGCCAGACACTACGCCGCCCTCGCCGCCCGGATGGACGCGTCCCTGTACGTCGTCGGCCTCGAATACCTGCGCGCCACCGCAGAGAACCCGGGCGCTTGGGCCGAGGTCGCCGCGGCCTGCCGTTCGGTCTACGCCGGCCCCCTCACCTACGCGGCCAACTGGTGGCGCGAGGCCGAGCTGTTCGCCGACTGGTCGGCCTTCGATCTCATCGGCGTGAACGCCTACCCGCCCCTCTCCGATGCCGCCGACCCCGACCGCGCCGCGCTGGTGGCCGGCTGGCAGCCTTTTCTGCGCTCCATGGGCGCCCTGGCCCGGGAGTTCGACAAGCCGGTGGTCTTCTGTGAGGCCGGGCTGGCCGCGCTCCAGGGTGCGGCGGCCGAGCCCTGGTCCAACGCGCAGGGCGGCGCCCCCGACCCGGCGCTCCAGGCTCGCGCCTACGACGCCCTGCTGGCGGCCGCCGTCCCGCAGCCCTGGTTTCGGGGCGTCTATTGGTGGAAGTGGTTCACCGACGAGGCCGGCGAGGACGACCCCTACAGCCCCATGGGCCAGCCGGCAGAGGCCGTGGTGCGGGCGTGGTGGGCCCCAGTTGAGTCGCCAATAAGAAAGCCGTAACGCCGGCTCACGCGCTGTCTTCTGCGCTGGTTACGGCCGCGGGACCAGCCGCCCCGGCACCCCACCACCCGGGCGCAGGGTCACCGACGGCTCGGGCACCGGCGCGCAGTCGGGCGCCAGCTCGATCTCGAGATCGCGGAGCAGGTGAACGAGCACGATGAGCGCCTCCGTCTCGGCGAAGCGGTCGCCGATGCATTTCCGGGCGCCGGTCGAGAAGGGCAGGAAGGCGCCCTTCGGGGCCCCGGGGCCGTCTGGGGCCCAGCGCTCGGGGGCGAAGGTGTCGGGACGATCCCAGAGGTCGGGGTGGCGATGCAGCACCCAGATGGGCAGGAGCATCAACGTCTCGGGCGGGATGCGGTAGCCGCCGAGCAGATCGCCCGTCACACACCGGCGCTCCTGCATCCAGATGGGCGGGTAGAGCCGCAAGGCCTCGTGAAACACGCCCTTGAGCAGGGGGAGCTGGCCCAGGTGGGCGAAGGTCACCGGGCCCGACGGGGCCACGCGGCGGGCCTCGGCGGCGGCCCGCGCGGCGATCTCGGGGTGGCGGCCCAGCAGGAAGAGGGTCCATGCCAGGGCGTTGGCCGTGGTCTCGTGGCCCGCCATCAGCATGGTCACCACCTCGTCTCGCAGCTCGAGGTCGCTCAGGCCGCCGCCGTCGTCGTCCACCGCGTCCATCAGCATGCCCAGCAGGTCGGCCCGGGGCGCGGTGGCGGCCCGTCGCTGCGCGATGATGTCGTGCACCACCGCGTCCATGTCGCCCAAGGCGGCCTGAAAGCGGCGGTTCGCCGCGGTGGGGAGGTGGTGGGCGAAGGGCAACGGGTTCGCGATCAGCCGGTCGAAGCCGGCCAGCGCCTCGGTCACGCTGCCGCTCACGGTGCTGCTGCGGTCGCTGAGATCGACGTCGAACAAGGTCAGGCCGGCGATGCGCAGGGTGAGCGCCGCCATGTCTTGGGCGAGATCGCGGGGCTGGTCGGGGGCCGCGGTCCAGCCGGCCACGGCGTCGGCCGCCACCACGTTCATGGTCTCAGCGAAGCCCGCGAGGCAGGCCTGGTGAAAGGCCGGGTTCGCGACCTTGCGGTGCCGCTTCCAGGTCTCGCCCTGCGCCGTCACCAGTCCGGTGCCCAGCAGCAGTCTGAGGGTGCGGTAGCCCACGGTGCTCTTGTCGTACTTCCGGGCCTGCGACACGAAGATCTGATGCATCTCCTGCGGCCCGCTCACCGCCACGATGGAGTGATGGAGCGCCCGCATGGTCACCAGATCGCCGTAGCGGTCGCGGGCCTCGGAGAACAGCCCGATGGGATCGCGCAGCATGCGGGTCAGGTGGCCCAGCGGGTTCAGGGAGTGCCAGGTGGGGGGCGTGGTCGGCCGGGCGTTCATGGGGGCCTCTGGGGGAACGAAACCGGAGCGATGGCTCACAAACCCTGTAATGTGAGCGAAAACTCACCTCTGCTCGCTTTCGTCGGATCCGATCCCCGCGCCCGTCCTACCCCAAGAACACGTCGCTCTCGCGGGATGCCGGCCCGTTCGGGCGCCGGTGTGTGCAGCGTGAGGTGAGCAGTTACTCACATTTTGATCTCCACCCTGGTCCCCCATGCCCGCCGACCCGCACGCCCCGCGCAAGCGCCCCACCCAGGCCCGGGCCCAGGCCACCTGGGACGCCATCCTCGACGCCACCGCGCAGGTGCTGGTGAGCGATGGCCTCGACAAGGCGTCGACCAACCGGGTCGCCAAGGTGGCGGGCGTGAGCATCGGCTCCCTCTACCAGTACTTCCCCAACAAGCATGCGCTGGTCGCGGCTGTGGTCGATCGCTACGCCGAAGAAGAGGGCCTGCTGCTCGCGCAGTCCATGGTGGAGCTGGCCCACGAGCCGGTCCGCGTGCTGGTGCCGGCCTTCGTCGCGCGCATGCTCGACGCCCACGAGCGCAACCCGCCCCTGCTGCGCGCCATCTTGCAGCAGGCGATGCACCTCGGCATTGAGCGTCTGCGCGACATCGACGACCGCTCGAACGCGCTCCTCAGCGACTGGATCCGCGCCCGCTCGGCCGAGCTCGACGTGCCCGACCCCGACGCCACCGCGCCCGTGCTCGCCACCGCGGTGCTCGCCACCGCCCACGCCCGTGTCCTGGGCAGCATCCAGCTCGATCGGCCCACCCTCGAGCGCGAGCTCACCCAGATGATCCTCCGCATGCTGGGCGCGCGGTAGGGCCCAGCGGCGATCGCGATAGGCACCGAAGCCCGCGACCCCGGAGCCCGCCATGCCCGATCTCGATGCCCATGTTGACCTCGACGCCCTCGATCTGGTGGAGGAGCACCGTGCGTCGGCGGGCTGGCAGCGGGTCTACACCCACGACAGCCGGTCCACGGGCACGCCCATGCGCTTCGGCCTGTACGCCCCCGACGCCCCCGTGCGCGGGCTGCTGGTGTTCCTGTCGGGCCTGACCTGCACCGAGCAGAACGTGCTCACCAAGGGTCACTTTCAGGCGGCGGCGGCGGCGGCGGGGGTGGCCGTGCTCTGCCCCGACACCTCGCCCCGCGGCGACGGCGTGGCCGACGACCCGGGCTGGGACCTCGGGCAGGGGGCCAGCTTCTACCTCGACGCCACCCGGGCGCCGTGGTCGGCGCACTACCAAATGCGAACCTACCTCCTCGACGAGTTGTTGCCCTGGGCTCAGGCCCGGCATCCGGGCCCCGTGGGGCTGTCGGGGCACTCGATGGGGGGCCATGGCGCGCTGGTGCTCGGCTTGTCCAACCCCCAGCGCTTCGCTTCGCTGTCTGCCTTCGCGCCCATCGCGTCGGCCACGCGCTGTCCCTGGGGCCACAAGGCGCTGGGCGCCTACGTCGGAGACGACCGCGCGGCCTGGGCCGCCCACGACGCGAGCCTGCTGCTGGCCGCCCGCGGCTGGCCGGGCCCGCTCCTGGTCGATCAGGGCACCGGCGACGGCTTCTTGGCCGACCAGCTCAAGCCGCAGCTGCTCGAGGCCGCCGCCGAGCAGGCCGGCGTCGCGCTCACGCTCCGTCGCCAGCCCGGCTTCGACCACGG
>Ga0055584_100006183_pt1 | contig 11738 bp, 10 predicted proteins | sample OSDHelmetaG_FD_58716 | JGI IMG/M metagenome (GOLD analysis project Ga0055584, IMG submission 58716) | Pelagic marine sediment microbial communities from the LTER site Helgoland, North Sea, for post-phytoplankton bloom and carbon turnover... | ecosystem: Environmental > Aquatic > Marine >... | reverse complement strand
CACCGCTCGGGCCACATGTTCGGCTCGATCGCCCTCCGGCTTCTCCTGGCTCGATTCGGCTGCGGCTTTGAGCGTGGCGACCATGTTGGTGCCCGTATCGCCATCCGCTACGGGGAAGACATTGAGATCGTTGATCTCGTCGACCCGGGCGGCGAGGGCCGCGTACGCGGCGCTTACGGCCGCGGCGACGGGGTCGGCGGCCAGTTGGTCTTCAGGAGCCATAGATCAGGTGAGTTCCAAAACTCGGGCGACTCTACCCGGCCGCAGGGACCTCTAGGAAGTGCCGGGCTGCAGGTTCTAGTGGTAGGTGGGCGTCTTGGACACACGGAGCAACCTCCCCATCCATTCGGGGAACCACCAGTTCCAGTCGCCCATGAGGGACACGAAAGCGGGCAGCAGCATGCCTCGGACGATCGTTGCGTCGACCACGATGCCGACCGCGAGACCCGTGGCGAAGATCTTGATCTCCGTGCCTGGGCTTGAGGCGAGAACCACGAACGCACCGAAAAGGATCAGCGACGCTGCGGTCACCAGGCGGCCGGTAGTGGCGATACCGGTCACCACGGCGTCGTCGGTGTCGCCGGTGGCGTCATACCGCTCTCGGATCCGGCTGAGGATGAAAACCTCGTAGTCCATCGAGAGTCCGTAGAGGAACGCGAAGACCATGATCGGCACCCACACGGTGATCGACCCGGTGGCGGGGACTCCGAAGAAGAACTCGCCGCCGCCGCCCTCTTGCCAGAACAGGACCAAGAAGCCCCAGATCGCAGCCACCGAGATGATGTTGAAGACCACCGCTTTCGCGGCGAGCAGAGGCGAGCGAAAGATCCGTGTGAGCAGAATGAAAGTGACGACGATGATGATTGCGACCACGAGTGGGAAATCGCCGTAGACGGCATCGATGAAGTCCACGCTGGCGGCGGCATTGCCCCCGATGGTGACCGTGCCGGGCAACTCGGACGCTGCGGCGCGGGCGTTATTCACGGCGTCGGCCGCCGCCCCGGTGCTGCCTTCGGTCGTAGGGAAGACGTTCACGATTGCGGAGTCGCCAACCCGCCAGCTGGGTGCGTCCGGCGCTGTGGCGCCGATCACGTCGTCTACCGCGCCAAGGGTGTCGGCGGTTAGCTCGGGATCGCCATCGACCAGCAGTACCTCCATGGGGCTGATCGCGCCTTCGAGCCCGGCCAGTACGAGCGCGTCGTAACCCTCGCGGCCCTCGCCCGAAGTGGCCAGTGAGTCACCACGAGGCTCTCCGAGGTTGATGTTGAATGCGACGAGCGCGAGCCCGACCATGATCGCCAGGGCGAGCGTACCCACCACCCAGCGCCGGCGGAGGACGAAGCGTCCCCAGCGCTCCCATCCGGTTCGCGTCGTGCTCCTGCTCCACTTCAGAGTGTGCCGCTCCATCCATGGTCCGACTGCGGCCAGAATCACCGGCAGCAAGGTAATCGCGACCAAGACGCTCACGAGAGGTATGAAGATCCCGGCGATTCCGACGCTGCGAAGGAATGGCACCGGAAGGATGAGCAGAGCGACCAAACCGATCGCTACGGCGATGCCGCTGAATACTACGGCGCGGCCCGCGCGACTCATCGCAAGCTCGATCGCCTCGATGTTCTCGCGCCCGTCCGCGCGCTCCTCACGCCAGCGGTTGACCACCAGCAGGGCGTAGTCGATGGACACGCCAAGGCCGATCAGCGCGACGAGGAACTGCACCACGATCGAGACTTCACTGACCTCGGCAATCGGCCAGATGGCGAGGAAGGTGACCGGGATCGCGATTGCGGCCATCAGGACAGGCACAAGCGCGAGCGGAGATCCAAAGATTGCGACCAGGATGACGAGGGCGATCGCACCACCGATCAGAACCTCCACCAATACCTTGGGACCCTCCGATTCCCCTTCGGTTCCGGCGCGCAGCACCTCAAGGCCGGAGATCTTGACTTGCTCCCCCGCGATCTCGACGTCCGCAACAGCCTCCCGCGCAGCGTCGAGGCTGGCATTGACGGGCTGGAAGATGTCGCCGGGAACGATGTAGAGAACGCCGAAGGTGGTGCGGCGGTCTTCGGAGATGAAGACCTCGTCTCCGGTCGTGGCGAAGTCGGCGAAGCGTGATCCCGGATTGGCGGCACTCACCGCCTGGAACGCGGCGGCGATTTGATTCGCAAGCTCCGGTTCGGTCACCATCCGCCCCTCGGGCACTGTGACTACCGGGACCAGCGGGCTCGGGACGACCTGCCCGCCGTTGCCGTAGCGCTCAAAGATCTCGCTGTTGGTTTCCGGACCTTCTTGGCCGGGGAGATCGAACTCTTGTGACAACGCGCCGGTGGCGGATGCCACGCTTGCGAAAGCGACCACGGTCAGCGCAAGCCATATCGCGACGACGGTCCAGCGGTGAGAGAGCACCCAGCGGGTCAGTGACTCCATTCGCGGGGGATTCTACGCATCGAAAAGGTCCGCACGGCGACGGACGCCGATGCCTCTGCCACCCATCAAGCGACGTCCGAACAAGTGCGGTTCGGTGGTTTCCGAATGTCGAGCCGGATGACGATCGCCTCAGCCCGGCGCGCATGCGTGTACATCGGAACTCGGCACCGGGTCAGAGCGGTCGCCGGAACTCGAACTCACGGCAGAACGCCGCGCGCCGCAATTCGCCTCAGGCGCCGGCCGCGGACGCCTCGACGATTACGTCGCGGATCTCCTCCGGGGTGTCGCACACCGTGAGGAGCTCAATGTCCTTCGGGCTGATCATTTCGCCCTCGATCAGGCGCGAGCGGATCCACTGAATCATTCCGGCCCAGAAGTCGCTTCGGTAGAGAACGACCGGGAAGACCCCGGTCTTCCCGGTCTGGATGAGGGTCAGCGATTCGAAGACCTCATCCATCGTCCCGAAGCCGCCGGGAAAGACCACGAAAGCCTCGGCGTACTTCACGAACATGACCTTGCGCACGAAGAAGTAGCGGAAGTCGATCTGCAGGTTCGTGAAACTGTTGATGCCCTGCTCGTTCGGCAGCTCGATCCCGCAGCCGATCGACACCCCGTCGGCCTCATAGGCGCCCTTGTTGGCCGCCTCCATAACTCCGGGGCCGCCCCCGGTCATGACTGCGTAGTCATCTTCAACCAGAAGCTCGCCCAGTCTCACGGCGGCGAGGTAGTCGTCGGCATCGCGCGGGGTGCGCGCCGAACCGAAGACCGAGACCGTGCGGCCCACCCGGGCCATGGTGTCGAATCCGTCGACGAACTCGCCCAGGATGCGCAGCGCGCGCCACGGATCAGTGTGGACAAATTGGGAGTCCTCGTCCGGAGTGAAGAGGCCGGCATCTGCCTGCGTGAGTTTTTCGTCGGCCGGTCCCCGTGCGCGAATGCGACCACGGCGGACGAACTCGTCGGTCTGCTTGTTGTTGCTCATCGGCGGGGGAGAATAGCGCGGGGCCGCGAACACGACCGGACAAGTCCGCGGCCCTTGCGGAGTTCCCGTGGAACAGAACCGGTAGTCCAGGGTCATTCGTTCATTGAGCTGACCCGCGTGTCCTGTCACCTTCCATCCGGTAGCAAAAAGCGCTGTGGATGGATCTCAAGAGAAGGGCCTTCACAGCCGATCTACCCATTGAGGCCACCCTTCTTCTGATGGAATTCGTACGCGCGAGTACGCGCTCACATCTGCGCTTCAGCCCGCACCTCCGGTCCGGGCTCTTCGCCACAATCTTCGGAGCCATCGTCCTGATGGCTGTCGCGACGCTCGCCTCGGTGAGCCCCGCCGAGCTCTTCGGCGCTCTGTTTGCCGGGGATCCCCAGTGGCTGATCGGGTCGGCTGCGCTCTATGCCATCGGGAACTGCATCTCCGCGTTCGTGTGGCGCGAGGGCCTGCGTGGCGCCGGGCTTGGCGCGCTGCCTCTTGGCACCATCATGCGCGTCCACTGGATCTGCCGTGGCGCCTCCGAATTGCTGCCCGCCCAGCTCGGCGAGATCATTCGGGTCGCGGGTCTTCGCGGTCGCGAGGAAACCAAGGGCAAGACTGCCCGGATCGTCGGCAGCGTCGGGGTTTACAAGTTGATCGACGGCGGAAGCAGCGTGGTGATTGCGGTGGTCGTCCTGGCGCTGCTCGCGCCGTCGCTGCTTCCGGATGCGTCGGCCGCGATCGTGGCGTTCGGGATCGTAGGTGCGCTCCTGGTCGTGATCGGAGCAGTGGTGTTGCTGCGTGCTCGCGTGGGGTCCATCGCGCCGGTGGCAGTCCGCAGAACCGTAACCGAACTGGCTGCCGGCATGCGTTTGCTTGTCTCCGCGCGCCGATTTGGCTCCGCTGTCGCGTTTCAGAGCGCCGTCGTCGCCTTCCGCATAGCGGCGCTCGCGGCGCTACTCGTTGCGTACGGCGCCCCCGCGTCCGCAGCGCTCGTCCTTTTCTCGGTCATGGTGATGGCGAGCCTTCTTCCTATCTCGCCCGGCGGAGTCGGCGTGCGCGAGGCGCTCGTCCTCCCCGCCCTCGCGCTTGTCTATGGGATGAGCCTGGAGACGGCCCTGGTCGTGAGCGTCGCGACCCAAGGAGTCGCCCTTCTCGTCTCGATCGCCGGGGCCCTGATCGCCCTGATCGCCGGGTCCGGAGCCGGAGCCGGGGCGAAGGCCCTGCCCGATCCGGTGCCTGTCCCCGCCGCCGCCTAGCGGCTCCCCAGCGCCTGTTTCAGGGCGCCTGCGTCGTCGGTAATGACACCGTTGACCCCCCACGATGCAAGCTCCGCCCAGCGGAGCGGATCGTCGACGGTCCAGGTGATGAGCAGTGGCACATGCTCCCGCAGCGCCTGAGCGAGACTCGGACGAAGCAGCGTGTGATCGATCGCGACCCCATCGGCATGGTCAATACGGCTGAAGATCGCCCGGATATGCGACCGACGTCCTACGGAGTAGATGACTCGGGCCCACGGACGCTCGGCGAAGCGCGGCAGGATCTGCCAGTTCTGGGAGCAGACGGTGACGGGTCGGCCGGGAAGATGGGTTTCAACCGCCTGGATGACCGGCTCCACGATGCTGTTGTCGATGCCCTTCAGGTCGAGCATCAACTCCTCATCCGGAGCGGCCGCTCCGAGTAGCTCCTCCAGGGTCAGCTGATGGGCGAACGGATTCACCAGTCGCCAGGGGTTCCGATCCCACAAGACACGAAGTGGCCCGAGGGTTTTCGCATGCCGCACTTCGAGGCGGCCGTGAAAGTAGTGCACATCGGCTTCGATCAGATCGGGGCCGATGGCCCGCATCGCCTCTTTGCGCCGCAGGTCGTTGCCCGCACGGTGAGCGATCAGGAGCGGCGCGGAGTATGCCCGTGGATTCGACCCTCCCACATGGGTGAGCGTAGACGTCTGGAGGCCGCCGCGCGCACCGGATCAGCCAGATGGAGGTCCCGCACGCGGATCGCAATGACAAATCCGACCAGGGCGACGACGCACCCGGCGACGACATCCAGCACGAAGTGGTTGGCAGTCAGCACCACCGCGACGCCCATTGCGACCGGCATCGCGACCGCCAGTGAGCGCACAAGGACTCTTCGGGAGTGGCGAAAGAGCACGATCCCGACCAGCAAGTTGAAACCGACGTGCAGGCTCGGGAATGCCGCGTACTGGTTCACAAGCGCCGGCGGCTGCAGAGCCCGATAAGCGGTCGAATGGGTGGTCACCGTGTCCACGACGTTTAGCTCCGGGAAGAGGCGCGGTGGCGCCATCGGGATGGCAAGGAAGAACACAAGACCGATCGCACCGGAGATAAAGATCGCGTTTCTCAACAGGTAGAACGCAGTGCGTTGGCGTGTGAATAGCCAGATGGTGACGACGCCGATCAATGGCCAGTGGCCCCAGATGTACACCCAGTTCGCCAGAGTCACCAGGACCTGGCTGTCGGCGATCAGCGCCTGGAGCTGCACCTCCCAGAGGAGCCCCGCGCGCGCCTGTAAGTCGACCAGCACCGCGGCATTGTCCAGCGCCTGGCGCTCACTGGCTTCGGTGGCTCCGCGCACGCCGAAATAGATGAGAAACGCTGCGCTGATCAACACCGCTTGCCAGAGGAGTTCGGCCCAGAGGGGAAGTGCGATTCGGCGCGCGCGTAGACGCTCATTATAGCGTCTCATATATGTGGCGCCTGCCGACATGGCACCCCCTTGCTCCTCGGCGAATCGGTACGCCTCGCGTGTGGGTGAAGCTATCGCAGCCAAGGCTAATCGCGCCCGGGTGTCAACCCCACCTCGAGGGCCTTGCCATCCCCATAGCCGTTACGGGAATCCCGCGCGGAGATCGTCACGCTTCTCACGCCCGGAGGCACGTCGACGTCGCCCAGACTGCGGGTGAACGGCTGCTCGTCCTGGTGCGGGTGAGCAAGGATCCGCTCACCCAGCACGGTCCCGTCGGGAGCGAGCACCCTCCACGCATCCGCGTAGCGCTCGTCGCTGTCATAGGGCGAGCTGACCGTGACGCTGAACTCCCACGTCCCGCCGCCGGTCCGCCTCGCGACCGCGGAGACCACGTCGGGGAACATCTGGCCCGAGGCCGCCGATGTGGTGGCTTCCGTCGTGGCCGTGGTGGCGGGCTCGGCGCTGTCGCCGTCGTCGGAGCATCCGGCGAGGGTGGCCATGAGAACGAGCGCGAGAAGCACGAAGCGGGTCACTGCGGGCATCCTCTCACCGGCGTCCTCGGTCCGTCCTGTGCAAGAGTGCTCGTATGACAGAAGAGATTGATGAAGACGCTCTCAAGGAGCGCCTCAGCCCCGAAGAGTTCGCGGTGACGCGTCAGGCCGCCACCGAGAGGGCTTTTAGCGGCCGCTACTGGGACAACCACCACGTCGGCACCTACAGGTGCGTGGTGTGCCGAGAGCTCCTGTTCGACTCCGAGAACAAATTCGACTCCGGAACCGGCTGGCCGAGTTTCGACCGCCCGGCTGAGGGCGCGCCGGTAGGAAACCACCGCGACACGAGCCACGGCATGGATCGGACCGAAGTCACTTGTTCGAATTGCAGCTCCCACCTGGGCCACGTCTTCACCGATGGTCCCGCCAGCACCGGACTGCGCTACTGCATCAACTCCGCCTCGCTCGATTTCGAGGAGCGCGAAGACGACCGTTCATAGCCGGTCCCGCTTGGTGACCCGGTCATGACGCGATAGTCAGGTGTAGTGCGCAACGTCCTTGCAGTCTCCGCGACCGTACTTCTCGGGATCTCGGCGGCAACCGCCGCCGCCGAACCACGGGCGATGGGCAGCGTCTCCAGCTGGGGCCACGAACTCAACCAAAATGAGCTCCCGAATTGGGATCCCGAGAAGGCACCGGTCGTGCCGCGTGGGAAGTGGCTGCGCACGGTCAATCAGGTCCTCGATCGTTCGGGAAAGAGCGGGCTCTGGTTCAGCGGTGCCAGTGCGCTGCCGCTCCGGGTTCCGCTACACCCGAAAGAACCGAAGTCGTGGCGCAACAACCGCAACTTCACCCGCAAGAACGCCCAGACCGGTATCAAGTGGGATGCGCACGTCGAAATCTGGGCTGCCCGGATCGCCTTGCGGAATAAGAAGACCGTGGTGGTCGATCCCACCGCGTCGCCCACGGCCTACACCCGTCGGCTTTCGCTTCTGGACCCTCAGTACCGCCGCGCGGCGCTAAGAGAAATCCGCCGGATCGTCCCCCGGGTGCGCAATCGGCCCTACCTCAACTTCTACACGGGGTCTGACGAGCCGATCGTCGTACTGCCGCGGGGAAAGAAGGCGCTCAGGTCGTCATACGCGAAGAAGATGCGGCGTGACGTGAAACGCCGCTACGGTTGGAACCCGCCCAGCGTCACGGCCACGTCGACCCGGAACGTGAGGACCCAGCTTCGTTGGTCGGCCTACTCCCGCTGGTCGGGCGACGAGTTCTTCAAAATGAAGGCCCAACAGGCCCGTCTGATCCGGAAGCTCGATCCGGGCGCGGTGATCTCACCGAACGACTACGGCTTCATCGACGGCTTCATTCCCTGGGACTACACGCGGCTGGGCGAGTTCGCCGACATCGCGGAGGCGGATCCGTATGTCAGCTTCCCCGAGCGCCAGACCACCGGGCGCGGGCGCTACAACCAGGGATTTGGCGCGAAATTCATGAGCGATCTCACGGGAAAGCCGGTGAGAGCAATCGTCCAAGCCTTCACGTACTCGAGGTACACACCGAAACCGGGAGATCTCTACACCTGGGCGGCCCAGTCGCTCCGAGCCGGCGCCACCCACCTGAGTTTCTATTCGTCGGACAATCCCCGGGTGATCGCCCCGAAGCGGTACGACGCGATCCTCGAAGTATCGTCGAAGCTCCGTGGCACCCAGCTGCCGCCCAAGCCCGAAGACCCCGAGCGCCTGGTGCTCTACTCCACCGCGAGCGAGGGCCAGGGGCAGCCGTGGAAGAAGGGGAACAAGCGTCACCGCACCACAGGCGATGAGCTCTACGCGGCATATTCGCTGCTCGGTGAAATGGGACGAGGAGCGTTCAGCTTCGACTCCGACTCGCGCCTGCTCCGTGAGCCCGCCCGGCTCGCGACCGCGAAGGTGATGTGGCTGCCACGGGCGGAGACGCTCGACCGTGCGATGGCGGATGCAATCCTGGCATGGGTCCGGGCGGGCGGCACGCTCATCGTGACCGATCCGGAGGCATTCACCCGCACCACCCGGAAGCGCAGCCTGCGAGACGTGCGGAGCGCCTTGATCGGCGCCGGTCTAGGTGGCCCCCGCGCGGCGCGCGCGTTGCTGGTTGACGAGGGCGCGCTGGCCGATGGGCTTCCCGGGGAGGCACTGGAGCTGTCGATCGAGGCCGGGCGCGCCCGGGCATTCTCGTCGGTGCCGCCGGGCGCCCGGGTGGTGGCACGTTTTGTGGATGACGCACCAGCCGCTCTGCTGCGGCCGGTGGGCGCGGGTCGGGTACTCGCCTTCTCCAGCGACCTGATGCGACCCGAGGCCCTCCCTGAGCCGCTGGACCTGGTGGCGTTCATCCGGATGATCCACGGTTGGACCGGCGGTGACACCGGCCACCCCGCATGGAGCTACACGATCCCCGGCGCGCCGGACCCGGAACGCTTGCCATGGCCCGGCGCCTGGACTCCACTACCGGGAACGCCCTAACGCGTCGGATATGGACAGGATCTGGGCGTTTGTCGGCGCCATGAGGGCCTCGGGCCTGTTTGGTTTGGGTCTGATGAACAGGCGGTGAGAATCACCCATCCGTCTGTTTGGATGGCCAATTAGACGATACAAATCATGCGTCTGCGCAGGCGACGACGACTTCGCGCCGTCTGAAACATACGAAAGGACCCCCGTGAAACGTCGACTCACCACGCGTTCATCTGTCTGGGCCGGAGCAATGACTCTGGTTGCGGCCGGTGCGCTCGCGGTGCCCGCCATTGGTGCCGGCGCCGTTGCGGGCCTGCAAGACGACCAGCTCAGCTCGGGCACTCTTGAAGAGATCGACACGCGGATTCCCCTGCTAAAGGGAACGCAGACCAAGTTCACCCGCGTCGACGTACTCTGGAACCAGGTCGCGAGAACGCCGCCCGTGAGCCCACGGAACCCCAACGACCCGGCCTATGACTGGTCGCGTCATGACCGCATCGTCTGTGGCCTCACCAAGGCCAAGATCGGCATTCTCCTCACCGCCTACTCGGCGCCCCAGTGGGCAACCAAGAACCTGCAGGGTGAGACGCCGGGCTTCGAGATCAACGCCAACCACCCGCGATTGAATGCCTATCGCGACTTCATGTTCGCAATCGCGAAGCGCTACAGCGGCAACTTCAGGCCGGCGGTCAAGGACGAGACCTGCACCGCCGCCAAGCTTCCCCGTGTGCGGCATTGGGAGATCTGGCAGGAGCCGCACATCGAGAAGACCCTCAAGCCGCAGTACAAGGGCAGCAAACCCGTCGCGTTCAAGCTGTATGTCCAGATGACGCGCAAGGGGTACGGCGCCATCAAGACAGCGAACGGCCGCAAGAACCGCCGTAAGGCAGTCGTGATTGCGGGCGTCGGCGCTCCCCGAAGCTCGAACAACAGGCAGGGCAACAGCGCCATCGTCTGGATGAAGAAGCTGCTTCGCAGCAACGCGAGGATGGACTGGTACTCACAGCACCTCTACCCGGGTGTTGCACCGCGCCGGGCGAGCAAGGCGATCCCCAGCTGGGCCACCGTTCCCACGCTGCTCAAAGAGATCGACAAGGTCAAGAAGCGCCGCGGGATGAAGCTGATCATCAGCGAATCGGGCTACACGACCAAGCGTGGCGTGCGCACCGGGAAGCGTGCGGTGGTCAACAAGCGGGTCCAGGCGCGCAATCTGACCCAGCAGTACAACCTGAAGATCGCCAAGAGCAAGCGGATTCCGTTGATCATGTGGTTCCAGCTCTCGGACAACCCCTTCTGGTTCAGTGGGCTCTACGAGGGCGACGCCCTTGGCAACGCGACCCGGAAGAAGCCGGCCTTCAAGGCATTTGTCAGGGAGGCCCGCAAGACCAAGAGGCTGCCGCTGCTCTTGCGGCCGTAATGATGATGTCTCGGGGCCGCTCAGGCGGCCCCGAGACATCATCACCACCGGCGCGGTTGCTAGCCTCGCGGCGCACGCGAGATGAAGCGACCGAACTTCTTCATCGTTGGTGCGCCGAAGTGCGGAACCACGGCACTGGCCGAATACCTGCGGGGTCACCCCCGGGCGTTCGTGACCCAGCCCAAGGAACCTCACTACTTCTGCACCGACTTCTCCTACTACTACGCGCCTGGCCACGAGAGCCTGGAGCATTACCTGGCGCTCTATAACGACGCCGACGATTCCCATATCGCCGTCGGCGAAGGGTCAGTTTGGTACCTCTACTCTCATCGCGCAGCCGAAGAGATCCTGGAGTTCGACCCCGAGGCGCGCTTCATCGTGATGGTGAGGAACCCGCTGGAGATGGTTCCCTCCCTCCACTCCCAGATGCTTTACATGCGGGATGAGACCGAGGAGAGCTTCCCGCGGGCGTGGACCCTGCAACAGGAGCGTCGAATCGGACGCTCGATCCCGAGCACCTGTCGCGTGCCGGAGTTTCTCCAATACGGCGCCGCCGCGAAGACCGGCAGCCAGGTCGAGCGACTACTGCGCGTCGTTCCGAGGGGGCAGGTGAAGATCATCGTGTTCGATGACTTCCGCGCGGACACCGGCGCGGTCTATGCGGAGACCCTCGAGTTTCTTGGTCTGCCGGATGACGGCCGTCGCGAGTTCGAGACGGTTAATGCCAACAAAGAGCACCGGACCAAGCTGCTCGCCCGGCTGACGCAGCGTCCGCCCCGGTCGTTGATCACGATCGCGCAGAGCGTCAAGCGCGTCACCGGAATCAAACGGCTCGGCGTGCTTGATCGAATTCGCCAGACCAACCGGCGCGCAGCGACGCGTCAGAGCCTAGGCCCGGAACTGGCGAACGAGCTCAGGGCCTACTTCGCCGAGGACGTCGCGCTGCTCGGCCGGTTGCTCGATCGCGATTTGAGCCACTGGCTCAGCTGAGGCCGGGGTACGCTGCGCATCTCATGCGCACGGTATTCCCCCGCGACGAAATGTTCATGAAGCTTGCCCTCGAGGAAGCGGACGAGGCCGCCGGCGGCGGCGACGTGCCCGTGGGATGCGTGGTGGTGCGCGACGGAGAGGTCATCGCCAAAGCGCACAACGAACGAGAGCAGCGAGGGGATGCCACCGCCCACGCGGAAATCCTTGCGCTGAGGGATGCGGGCCTTGCGCTCGGTGGATGGCGG
>Ga0055584_100006181_pt1 | contig 11739 bp, 10 predicted proteins | sample OSDHelmetaG_FD_58716 | JGI IMG/M metagenome (GOLD analysis project Ga0055584, IMG submission 58716) | Pelagic marine sediment microbial communities from the LTER site Helgoland, North Sea, for post-phytoplankton bloom and carbon turnover... | ecosystem: Environmental > Aquatic > Marine >... | reverse complement strand
CGGGTCGTGATGAAGCACCTCTGGCATCAGCCCCGGCAGGTCATCACTTTCGATATAAGGCGGGTTGGAAACCACAATATCGCAACACGCATCCGGCAAGGCCTGGCCCCAATTTGAGCACGTGAACGTAATTCTGTCAGCCACACCATGGTGCTGTGCATTTTGCTGCGCCACAGCCAAGGCTTCCGGGCTTTTATCAACAGCGATGCCTTGTGCATTGGGAAGCTCACTTAACAGCGCCACCAAAATGCAGCCGCTGCCCGTGCCTAAATCGACAATGGTTAGCGCGGCGCTTTTGTCGTCAATGGCCGCCAGCACCGCTTCCACCAACGTTTCCGTGTCGGGCCGTGGGTCCAGCACGGAAGGGTTGACGATGAAATCGAGACTCCAGAATTCCCGGCAACCAACAATTTTGGATACGGGCTCGCGGTTCGACCGGCGTGTCAGAAACTGCGTGTAAATGGAGGCCGTCGACGGATCGACGCTTTCCTCACTAGCACCAACCAGTCGAGCGTGGGACCAGCCAGTAGCTTCTTGCAACAGCAAGCGGGCATCCAGCTCTGCCGTGTCAATGCCTGCCAACCGCAATTGCTCTTGGCCTTTTTGCAACAACCCTGCGGCCGTTGCTGGCACTAGGCGACACCTTCTACTTCGGCCATCAGGGCAGCTTGGTCTTCTGTAATCAAGGCATTGATAATTTCGTCGAGGCCATTGCCCTGCATGATCTGGTCAAGCTTATGGACGGTCAGGTTAATACGATGGTCTGTAATGCGATTCTGCGGGAAGTTATAGGTGCGAATACGTTCCGACCGATCGCCCGAGCCCACCTGCCCTTTGCGCGATTCAGAGCGTTCGTCCGCAATGCGCTGGCGCTCAGCTTCATACAGGCGGGCCCGCATGATGGTCATGGCTTTGGCGCGGTTCTTATGCTGCGATGATTCGTCTTGCTGGGTTACCACCGTATTGGTGGGAATATGGGTCATGCGCACAGCACTATCGGTGGTATTCACGTGCTGCCCACCAGATCCACTGGCGCGGTATACGTCGATGCGCAGGTCCTCGGCCTTAATTTCGATATCCACTTCTTCTGCCTCTGGCAGCACGGCAACGGTGGCCGCCGATGTATGGATACGCCCGCCCGATTCTGTTTCAGGCACACGCTGCACCCGGTGGACGCCAGATTCATATTTCAGCCGGGCAAATACGCCCTTGCCCGAGACACTGGCCACAACTTCCTTGTAGCCGCCAACGCTGGAATCGCTGGCTGAAATAATGTCAACCTTCCAGCCATGCACATCGGCATAGCGCTGATACATGCGGAACAAATCGCCACCAAACAGCGCGGCTTCATCACCACCGGTGCCAGCGCGAATTTCAAGGATGGCGTTCTTTTCGTCAGCGGCATCTTTCGGCAGTAACAATATCTGAATATCGTGCTCTAGCTGCGGCAAGAGGTTCTTGAGCTCGCGGAATTCTTCTTCCGCCATGCTGCGCATTTCGGAGTCGGACTCTGGATCGGCGATCATTTCAGCCAGGTCGCCCATTTCTTCGCGCTTGCCCTGAATATCGCGCACAACACCTACAATGGGCGTGAGGTCAGAATATTCCTTCGACAGGGCAGCAATATCGTCACCGGACAAATCGCCGGATTCCGACATCCGGGCTTCGAGTTCTTGAAACCGCCGGACCAGTTGATCGAGTTTTTCATCTGCAATCACGAGGCTTACTTCCCTTTTGCCAATTGCCCAACGATATCACCGCGCGCAACTTCACTTTGTGTACCACTGTCAAGATCACGCAAGGACACAACGCTCTGGGCAATTTCATCATCACCCAGCAGCACGACATGGGCTGCATGGGCCTTATTGGCCTGTTTCATACGCTTGCCTACATTGCCACGCGCGCCCATATCGGCGGTAACACCAGCGCGGCGCAATTCCTGCAACAATATCAGGCCCGACTGAGCTGCTGCATCGCCGACTGGCACAATGACAACAGGCCGTGCAGCCTCTACCGGCGCATCAAGCAACATGGCCAGGCGCTCGATGCCCGACCCCCAACCGATCCCCGGTGTGGATGGCCCACCCATTGTCTCGATCAGGCCATCATAGCGGCCACCGGCCAGCACGGCGCTTTGCGCACCCAACAATTCGGTCGTAAATTCAAATGCCGTGTGGGTGTAATAGTCAAAACCGCGCACCAATTGCTCGTTTCGGTGATAGGCAACGCCCAGCGCATCAAGCCCCTCGGTAACAGCACCGAAAAAGTCTGCGGACTGGCTATTGAGGTGGTCCGACATGGCAGGCGCACCGGCCACAACGGCACGGTCTCGCTTTTCTTTGGAATCCAGGATGCGTAATGGGTTCCGCGTTAGGCGTTCCTGCGCTTCTTCGCTGAGGTCGACCTTATGGTCTGAAAAATAAGCTACCAGCACATCGCGATAGGCCTGGCGGCTTTCGCTGTCACCCAAAGTGTTCAGTTCCAGCTTCACCTTATCGATAAGGCCGAGGCTTTCCAGAAGGTGAGATGCCAGAGCAATCGCTTCAATATCAGCTTGCGGTTCGGCGACACCCAAAATTTCAATATCGAGCTGGTGGAACTGCCGCTGACGGCCCTTTTGAGGACGCTCATGGCGAAACATCGGGCCGTAGGAATAAAATTTCAGTGGCAAGTTCTGCGACAGGCCGCCAGAAATAAACGCACGAGCAATACCGGCTGTGTGCTCAGGCCGCAGGGTCAGGCTGTCGCCAGAGCGATCTTCGAACGTGTACATTTCCTTGGTCACCACATCGGTGGTTTCCCCCAAGGTACGGTTGAAGACTTCGGTAAACTCGAAGATAGGCGTTTCTATTTGGCCATAATTATACAGCTCCGCAATCTCTTTGAATTGCGAAATAATATGCTGATGCCGCCGTGTATCGGCAGGCAACAGGTCATGGGTACCCCGAACGGGTTGGAGCTTGGCCATAGGTAGCCTTTCAAATCTTCGCTAGGAAACGGTAAGAACCGACGCTGCTTCAGCGGCCTCAATTTCGGCCGCCTTGTTTTCCACAAGTTCAATGATGTGGTCAATTATCTTTTCATCGGAAATCTTATGGTCGGTCACGCCCGACAGGTAAACCATATGGTTACCCTGGCCGCCACCGGTAAGGCCAATATCGGTTTCCCGCGCTTCGCCCGGCCCGTTAACAACACAGCCAATGATAGACAGCGACATCGGCGTATGGATATGCGCCAAGCGTTCTTCAAGCACTTCCACGGTTTTGATCACAGGGAAAGCCTGTCGCGCACATGAAGGGCACGAAACAATAGACACACCCCGATGGCGCAAGCCCAAGCTTTTAAGAATTTCAAACCCTGCGTGAATTTCCTCTACCGGGTCGGCCGACAGGGACACCCGAATAGTGTCGCCAATGCCAGCCCACAACAACATGCCGATCCCCATGGCAGACTTCACTGTGCCACCGCGCAAAGCACCTGCTTCGGTAATCCCCAAATGCAATGGATAGTCGCACGCATCAGCAAGGCCCTGATAGGCCGCCACGGCGAGAAATACATCTGATGCTTTGACGCTGATTTTGAAGTCGTAAAAATCGTTGTCTTCCAGAATACGTGCATGGTTCAACGCGCTTTCCACCATCGCTTCAGGGCATGGCTCGCCATAGCGTTCCAGCAGTTCTTTTTCCAAAGACCCTGCGTTAACTCCAATGCGCATGGAACACCCGTGGTCTTTGGCGGCCTGCACAACCTCGCGCACACGATCAGCACTACCAATATTACCAGGGTTGATCCGCAGGCATGCAGCCCCGGCTTCGGCGGCCTCGATCGCCCGCTTATAGTGGAAATGAATATCTGCAATAATCGGCACAGAGGTCTGCTGAATGATGGACGCCAGCGCCGCTGTCGATTCTTCATCGGGGCAGGACACCCGAACGATATCTGCCCCAGCCTCTTCCAGTTGATGAATTTGATTTACCGTAGCAACTACATCACTGGTCAGCGTATTTGTCATAGACTGAACCGAAATGGGTGCATCGCCCCCCACTGGAACGTCACCCACCATAACCTGGCGAGACTTGCGTCTATCAATATCTCGGTAAGCGCGCACGCTCATAATTCTTAATCCTGCTTGTACGGGTGCATCCTGTCGCCGCTTATAGACGATCTACACCCGTTCGTCAGCAGGCAGAATCAAACAAAGGAACAAGCGCTAATTAATCGATGGCCTTAACATCGAAGGTGTACTGAATGGGGATTTCACTCTCTCCCATGGTGGTGCGTTGATCGGCATGACCTTCTGGCCACGCGAGCCAGACCACCGCACCGGCAATGAGCACAAAAACAGTTGCAATGCGGAGCAACCAGTTTGTCTGCTGAGGGGGCATCAAGTTATCCGTAAGCACATCAGGCCCACCAACAGTGCTTTTTACGAAGTCCTCACGAATAACGCCAACGGCCTCACAGACCGACACACCAAGCGCTGGTTCGCCAACAAATTGAGCGTAAGTGCGGAAGAAACCAACTTCATAAGATGTCGGCAACTGGGCCAAGTCTCCGGACTCAATGGACCGAACGATTTTGTTCTGAAAGTTCAGTACTTTTGCGACATCACTTACGGAAAGGCCCTGGCGTTTTCTGGCATCTTTCAGTCGCGCGCCTAGTTCAGCCGCCGTCAGGCCTTGAACAGTTTTGCTATCCTCGTGGCTACTGCTTGCCTCTGCTGGCTCTCGTTGTGGATCGGCAGAACTCGCAACATTTGCCTCTGCTTCAGGAATGAAGAAAAGGTCCCCTGTAGAATCGCTTCGTCCTTGTCGTGCCATGGTTCAACCTGAAAGGTGCTACTCGATACGCTTCAAACCACAAAGAAACGTGACTTTAGAGCTAGTTAAACCAGCAGTGTGCTCAAAAAACCACAGTCAAAGCGATTCGACACAAACAAACTAACAGTAAACTGGATGGATGTTCAATATTTTTGAATTCGGCATTTAGGAGAATTTCAAAATATTCCATGAAATTAAGGGCTTCACCGACCCATCCCCCTAGGAATATTAAGCACTCGCCTACTCTTTTCGCCGGCAAAAAAAAAGAAGGAACACGGGCCCATAGTAAAAGTTGAGGAAACCTTAAATTTCCACGCCATGGTCTTTGGCATAACTCAGCAGCTTTGTACGTAAGCTGTGATCAGGCGAGTGTAACAACGATTCGACGTACTCAGCCGCCTGCACAAGATCAAGGCTGCGCACCATTTCTTTAACTGGGCCAATAGCAGAAGGCGGCATAGATAAATTGCGCATGCCCAACGCGATCAGGCTCAAGGCCTCCAGAGGGTCGCTGGCCGCCTCACCACAAACCGACAGCGGCTTGCCCGCTGCATTACAAGTGTCGATAATCATCTTGAAAAACGACAATGCTGCTGGAGACAGCAAATCATAGCGCCCACTCAACAAAGTGTTACTGCGGTCGCTGGCGAACAAGAATTGCATCAGGTCATTGCTACCAACGGATACAAAGTCGATATGCGGCAACAACGTTTCCAATTGCCATGCCAACGCTGGCACCTCAAGCATCGTACCTAGCCTGACCTCTTTGGGCATTTCGTATTTCTGACGCTCATGGCGCAACATCTCGCGGTCGAAAATTTCCTTGCACTGCAAATATTCAGGCACATCAGCAATCATAGGGAACATGATATTCAGTGACTTGCCACCAGACGCTTGAATAAGCGCCCGCAGCTGGTAGCGCAGCAATGCTGGCCGATCGAGGCTCAACCGCACTGCACGCCATCCCATGGCCGGGTTCTCTTCCTTAGGCAAATCGATAAAGGGCACGACCTTATCACTGCCAATGTCCAGCGTGCGGAAGACAACATCCTTGTCCCCCGCAGCGCTCAATACGCCTTCATACAGTTCTCGCTGTGCGGTCAGGCGCGGGAACGTGGCACTAACCATAAAAGGCAGCTCAGTACGGAACAGGCCAACGCCTGCCGCACCGGTGCGGTCCAGGTGGTCCATATCAACCAACAAACCGGCATTCATGTTGAGGTTAATTTCAACCCCATCCTTTGTGATGGCAGGAAAGTCCCGATGTTCGACATAAGACTTTTCAAGCAGTTCCTGAGCAGCAACACGCTCTCGAAAAGACTGTACTACGTCAACGGTTGGCAGCAGGTAAATCTCACCTTCACTACCATCCATAATAATCAGATCACCGGGGTCCACCAACCCAACAATACCCGCAATATGCCCAATGACCGGAACACCCATGGCCTTGGCAACAATTACCATATGCGAACTGGGAGAACCTTCTGCAAGCACCACGCCGCGGATATTATCGCGGTCATAATCCATCAATTCAGCGGGACCCAGATTACGAGCCACTACAATCGCGTCGCTGGGCAATGCAACTGTATCAGAAACACCCAACCCCATAAGATGACGGATCAACCGATGCGACAAATCATCAAGGTCGGCAAGGCGTTCACGCAAATAGGCATCAGTAATGCGCGCCATCCGCGTTCGATTGGCAACCTGCACCCGCTGCACGGCGGCCTCAGCGGTTAAGCCCGTATCAATAGCTTCTTGAATGCGGCGCACCCAGCCCCTGTCATGAGCAAACATGCGATACGTTTCCAGCACCTCAAGGTGTTCGCCGTCAACGCCCATCGCCGGAGACTCAATCAAATTATCGATGGACAGACGCAATGTATCTATTGCCTCAGTAAGCCGTGCTGTTTCCAGCTCTTCATCTTCACTCAGCAGTTGGGTTACCTCGAGACGCGGCTCGTGCAACACCACATGGCCAATGGCAATACCATCAGCAAATGTTAGACCATCTAATTGCGGTGGAATTCCCTGCGCAAAAGTGCCTTCATGCACTTCCTTATTATCGATCAACTCGCCAGAGCCAACCAATTCGGCCAGAACCATAGCAACCGTTTCCAAGGCTTCAACTTCTTCATCAATATAGTGGCGCTGGGTTTCATTTTGCACCGCCAAAACCCCAACCACCCGGCCGCTCCGCAAGATAGGCACACCCATCAAAGAATGAAAAATATCCTCGCCCGTTTCAGGACGATAGGCATAATTTGGATGGGATTGGGCATCTGACAGATTCAACGGTGCCCCGCGCGCCGCAATCTCACCCACCAAGCCCTCACCAACCCTCAGATTGGTTTTATGTACGGCAACCGCGTTAAGACCAACGGTGGCGAACAGTTCAAGAATATCACCCGCTCGCACCAGATAGACAGAACAGACCTGGGCGTCCATGTTGCTGGCAATAACCTGGACCAACTCGTCCAGACGCTCCTGTGCCGTTTGCGGCGACGCCATAATCTGACGTAGTCGTCGCAGAATCAGCCTTGGACCTTTTGCGTTCAGCGGCATGAGGACCCTATCAGTTCCTTAAGGCGGAGACAGCTTGTTCAACTAACTCATCAATGATTTCTTGCATGGGTTGCACTTTTTTGACCATGCCAACACTTTGGCCCGCCATGAGCGATCCCGCATCAACATCGCCATCCATGACCCCAGCACGCAACGCACCAACCCAAAAGTGCTCTATTTCTAACTGCGCGGCTTCTTGCTCAACTTCCCCGGCATGGTATCGAGTAACAACATCCTTCTGCACTTCCATGAAGGCTTCGCTGGCAGCGTTGTTCAGCGCCCGAACCGGAATTACGGGGAAACGCTTATCTAATTGCACCGATGCTTGGGCATCCCGCGCATTGGCGCGAATAAAGGCCTTCTTAAAGTTTTCGTGGGCGATGCTTTCTTCCGCACAGACAAAGCGTGTTCCCAATTGGCAACCACTCGCGCCCATCCGCAAGAATTCGGCAATAGCTTCACCTCGGCCAATACCACCAGCCACAAAAATCGGCACAGCCTCTACGATCGGCAGAATTTCCTGCACCAATACGGAAGTGGCAACGGGGCCAATATGGCCACCTGCTTCTGAACCCTCAATCACCAGCGCATCTACGCCGCTGCGCACCAGTTTCTTGGCCATTACCAATGCAGGGGCAAAACAAATAACCTTGGCCCCAAAGCTTTTAATGGCTTCAATGGTTTTGCCATGGGGCAACCCGCCCGCCAGCACAACATGAGACACCTTCTTTTCCCGGCAGACTTCAACCAATTCATCCAACTGCGGATGCATGGTAATCAAGTTCACACCAAAGGGCTTATCTGTCAGCGCGAATGTCGCGTCTATTTCATCGGCCAACATTTCTGGCGGCATAGAGCCACAAGCAATCACACCAAAGCCACCGGCATTGGACATAGCTGCAACAAAATTACGCTCTGAAACCCAAGACATGGCCCCGGCCAGAATGGCATATTCGGTTCCCAGGAATTCACGCCCCCGAGCCCATAAGGCTTCAAGGCGTTCGCTACCGTCACTATCACTCATTACTGTTGCCATTTTTATGCTGCATCCAATTGATAGGCCGTATGCAAGGCGCGCAGGGCCAGTTCTGTATATTCATCAGGGATGAGAACACTCACCTTAATTTCAGACGTCGAAATAACCTGGATGTTGATGCCCTTTTCCGCAAGCGTCGAGAACATTTTGGCGGCAATGCCAGCATGGCTTCGCATGCCCACCCCAATGACCGACACTTTAACAACGTTGTCGTCGGCACGCAAAGATGTGTAACCCAGGTCGTCAGACAGGCCCTCAATGACCTTTACAGACCGCTCCATATCGGCACGAGGTACGGTGAAGGTAACATCTGTCGAATCTCCTTCAGCACCAACATTCTGAACAATCATATCCACATTAATATTGGCATCAGCCAGTGGGCCAAAAATCGCGGCTGAGACGCCAGGTCTGTCGGCAACTTGTTCTATGGTGATTTTCGCTTCGTCGCTTGAATAGGCGATACCACTGATTTCTGCTTGTTCCACAATATCTTCCTCGTCTACGACCATGGTTCCTGGTCGGTCTGAAAAACTGGATAATACCTGCAAGGGCACGCGATAGCGCATCGCCAGCTCTACTGAGCGCGTTTGCAGCACTTTGGCCCCCAGCGACGCCATTTCCAGCATTTCTTCATAGGTTATATAATCGAGCTTACTGGCCTGCGACACAATACGCGGGTCTGTCGTGTAGACCCCGTCTACATCAGTATAGATGTCGCAACGGTCGGCCTGCAATGCTGCGGCAAAGGCAACGGCTGTCGTATCGGAGCCACCACGGCCCAAGGTTGTGATCCGGTTATCCGGCCCAATTCCCTGGAAACCCGCAATCACAGCTACTTGGCCACTATTGAGGCGTTCATCCAGTAACTCGGTTTCGATCTCTTCAATCCGCGCCGAACCATGGGCGTCTGTCGTACGCACTGGCACCTGCCACCCCAGCCACGAACGAGCATCAACACCCATTTGCTGCAGAGTGATAGCCGTGAGGCCAGCAGTGACTTGCTCACCCGTTGCCACCACAGAATCATATTCCCGCGCGTCATACAGGGGCGATGCATCGCCCACGAGACCCACTAATTGGTTCGTTACCCCAGACATGGCAGACACCACGACGACTACCTGGTCCCCTGCATCCACCGCAGCTTTCACGATGGTTGCAACAGAACGGATCCGCTCCAGATCGGCCACCGAAGTGCCGCCAAATTTTTTGACTACTCGCGCCATAAACAGTCCACACCGACGCCCCAGAGTGATATCATGGCCCGTCCACATTCTTGAATTATTGCTTGCCCCTCATTAGGCGGCCCCTAAATACGCGTTAGATGCTGTTCTTGCAAGCAAACCGGCAATTCTTATGAATGTGCTATATTTAGACCCAACCAGACAAAGAAGAAGTAACAAGCCGTGAATTCAAGCACCTCTGCCAGTGTAGACCCCAGTGAAGTTGAACAATTCTCGGCGCTTGCCGCAGAATGGTGGGACCCCAAAGGGCCATTCGAGCAATTGCATCAATTCAACCCGATACGGGTTGGCTGTATTCGCGACCAGGTTTGTGCTGCTTTAGGCCGGGATGCGTTAACCCCTGCCCCCCTGGGTGGGCTAGCGATTGCAGATGTGGGATGCGGCGGCGGCCTTTTGTGCGAGCCCCTTGCTCGCCTTGGCGCCAATGTTACCGGTGTTGATCCATCTGAAAAGAACATTGCCTGCGCCAGCCTTCATGCTGAACAAATGGCGCTGGATATTAACTTTCAGCAATCTACCGTCGAAGACATTGCCGCGTCTGGCGCACAATTCGATGCTGTTTTGGCCATGGAAGTATTAGAGCATGTAGCCGACATCCCCAGCTTCATGGAGGCTTGCTCGGCCATTTTGAAGCCGGGCGGCATTTTCATTGGAGCCACGCTCAATCGTACGCTCAAAAGTCTGGCGCTTGCCAAAGTTGGAGTGGAATATATTTTACGCTGGCTTCCCGTTGGCACCCATGACTGGGACAAATTCATCACCCCTGCTGAGCTAACCCGCGCCTTGCGCGATGCTGGACTGCCCCTCGATCAAATCCAGGGTGCCACCTATAACCCCATCAACGGGGTATGGCAGTTGAGTGAAGATACCGACATCAACTACATGGTGGTTGCTCAAAAACCAGCTGCCTAAAGAATTAAGCGTCGCTCTCAGGCAAAAGGGGGATAGGCATCACGTCGATGCCTTCATCAACCAGCTCCTTGGCTTCATTCAGGCTTGCCTCGCCATGAATGGCTCGCTCTTCGATGTCGCCATAATGGATCTTGCGCGCTTCTTCAGGGAAGGCCCCTCCGACATCGTCACTATTAGCGGCGAGTTCCTTGCGTATTTTGCGCATGGTCGACCGAACCTGAGCACCCGTATCGGCAGCAGACATTGAGGTATCGTCCGCACCACGTCGACGGGCTATATTCGGGGCCATAATGGCTTTGCCAATGTTTGTTTCAGCACATACGGGGCACGATATTTCATGAGCAGCGGCTTGCGCATCATATCCGACACTATCGACAAACCAGCCTTCAAACTGGTGTGAACATTGGCGGCACTTTAATTCATACTTAATCATGGCTGGCACATCTCCGACCGCATCTTGCTGTTGCGGTTACTCAAAATATATTTACTTATAACTTCGTTAATCACCCTTACCCCGCTGTAATCTCATCACCTTACAAGAGAACGCTCTAAAATGGAACCTTATCCCTGGGTTGTCACGCAATCTTCCTCGATAAAATCTGGCGGCGCTGTGCTAGACCTTGCCTGCGGCGGGGGGCGCCATACTCGCTTTCTGCTGGAGCAAGGTTTTTCGGTGATGGCGGTGGATATCAACCTTGATGGCATCAGCGATATTCTGGGGCATCCCAATCTCGCCGTGCTGGAAGCCGACCTTGAAAATGGCTATTGGCCCCTAGGCAACGCAACATTCGACGGCATCATTGTCACCAACTACCTGCACCGCCCGCTATTTCCCCACATTCTAGCGGCTCTCGCCCCTGAGGGTGTGTTGATTTACGAAACATTCATGATCGGCAACGAAGCCTATGGCAGGCCCGCCAACCCCGATTTTCTGCTAGCGAAGGACGAGCTGCAAGATGTTTGCCAGGGTCTGGACATCCAAGCCTTTGAGGAAGGCTATCAGGACCAGCCCAAACCCGCCATGAAACAGAAAATTGTCGCGATCAATCGGACTTAATCGAAGCTAAAATCGCGATCATGCTGGATCGATGGCACGCGCTGCCGCGCCTCTGCAACTTTGGCGGGGTCAATTTCGGCGGTAATGTAGCCAACCTCTGTACCGGCA
>Ga0055584_100006180_pt1 | contig 11740 bp, 7 predicted proteins | sample OSDHelmetaG_FD_58716 | JGI IMG/M metagenome (GOLD analysis project Ga0055584, IMG submission 58716) | Pelagic marine sediment microbial communities from the LTER site Helgoland, North Sea, for post-phytoplankton bloom and carbon turnover... | ecosystem: Environmental > Aquatic > Marine >... | reverse complement strand
AATTGAGCCGTAATTATCTTCTAGTGCTAAGGCTGACAAATAGGCAATGTTAGTTTGGCGAACAATAGCATTTTTTATCATTATAGCGGCTTCTGTAGCATAACCCTTTCCCCATGCTTTCTTAAAAAATAGCCAACCAAATTCTATATCTTGTAACTTAGGGTTATCACTAAAAAAATCCATCGGTCGTACTAAAACCCAACCAAGATATTCTTGTGTTATTTTGTTTGATACTTTCCAAATCCCCCAGCCTTTTGTCTCATCGGTATAGGCTTTCATACGGGGGAGGAAAATGTCCTTAATCGTTTCTATGGGGGTAGGTTGCCCCCCATTAAGAAAATGCATTACTTTGGGGTCTTGATCTAACTCCCATAAAGCCTGTGCGTCATTCTGCCCCATAAGCCGATATGTTAGTCGTGTTGAATCGGCTATTTGCACTATTTCATCCTGCATTATTTCATCCGGCACTATAGTATTAGTTAACTTACTCAGCATCTGACTATTATTAGCTAATTATTTATTATCTAGCGACTCAATTGTCTAGTAATGCCTTCAAAAAACGTGCTGTGTGTGACGTTGGGTGTTTTGCTACTTTTTCTGGCGTACCTGTGACTAAAATTTCACCACCACCAGAGCCACCCTCAGGGCCAAGATCAATAACCCAATCAGCCGTTTTTATTACATCTAAATTATGCTCAATAACTACAAGCGTATTACCTTGGTCACGTAAACGATGTATTACCTGCATTAGTTGTTTAATATCATGAAAATGTAAACCTGTGGTTGGTTCATCTAAAATGTATAAGGTTTTTCCTGTGCCTCTTTTAGATAACTCTTTCGATAATTTAACGCGTTGGGCTTCACCACCCGAAAGTGTGGTAGCTGACTGACCAAGTTTTATGTACGTTAAACCAACATCCATCAATGTTTGCAGTTTACGCTTTACCGCAGGTATCGCCTTGAAAAATTCATAGGCGTCTTCAATGGTCATATCTAATACTTGATGAATGTTTTTGCCTTTATAAAGTACTTCTAACGTTTCGCGATTATAGCGTTTACTTTTACATACATCACAAGGGACGTAAACATCAGGTAAAAAATGCATTTCTACTTTAATTAGTCCGTCACCTTGGCAAGCTTCACAGCGTCCTCCTTTGACATTAAAGCTAAAACGTCCTGCTTTATAACCTCGTGAACGTGCTTCTTGCGTCGCAGAAAAAATATCTCGAATGGCCGTGAATATTCCTGTGTATGTAGCAGGGTTTGAACGAGGCGTTCTACCAATTGGGCTTTGGTCAATATCAATAACTTTGTCTAAATTCTCTAAGCCAGTAATGCTTTTATAGGGAGAAGGCTCATCTAGTGTTGCGCCATTAAGTTCAATGTGCGCTAATTTGTATAAGGTATCATTAATCAGGGTTGACTTGCCTGAGCCAGAAACACCGGTAATACAAGTCATCAAGCCATTAGGAATAACTAAATCAACATTTTTTAAGTTATTGCCACTTGCCCCTGTTAATTTAACAACATTTTTTTTATCAAAGGGATGACGCTTTTTCGGAATTTCAATTTTTTCTACACCAGAAAGATATTTTCCGGTAAGCGAGTCTTTGCTCTGTAAAATATCATCAATTGACCCTTGGGCGATAATTTCACCCCCGTGAATTCCAGCACCTGGGCCAATATCAACAACAAAGTCAGCTGCGCGAATGGCGTCTTCATCATGTTCAACCACAATGACGGTATTACCTAAATCACGTAAATGAATAAGTGTGCTCAATAATCGTTCGTTGTCTCGTTGATGTAAACCTATTGAGGGTTCATCTAGAACGTACATAACGCCAACTAACCCAGCGCCTATTTGGCTGGCTAGACGAATACGCTGTGCTTCACCGCCTGATAATGTATTTGCTCCGCGAGATAAGTTTAAATAGTTTAATCCCACGTTGACTAAAAAACCTAGGCGTTCGTTAATTTCTTTTAGAATTTTTTCAGCCACTTGGCTCTTTTGCCCGGTGAAAGTTAGGCCTTCAAAAAAAGCTAACGCGTCACTAATGGCAAATTCGGCAACAACGGGTAATGGTGTATCATCAATAAATACATTACGTGCTTCTAACCGTAAACGGCTACCATTGCAGTCGGGACAATGTTGGCTGTTTAAATACTTCGATAATTCTTCGCGTACTGCGTTTGACTCTGTTTCTTTATAACGGCGTTGCATATTATTAACAATACCTTCGAACGGATGCTTGCGAAGTACTACATCGCCGCGATCGTTCATGTACTTAAATTCAATTTCTTGTTCGCCACTGCCATAAAGCACTGCTTTAATTGCCTTGTCACTGAGTTTATTAAACGGTTTATCGACCGAAAATTTATAATGCTCAGACAATGCTTGTAGCATTTGAAAATAGTAAAAATTACGTTTATCCCAACCACGTATTGCACCACCCGCGAGGCTTAATTTTTCATCGGCGATAACCCGTTTAGTATCAAAAAATTGTTCAATACCTAAACCATCACAAGTTTTGCAAGCACCTGAAGGGCTGTTGAATGAGAATAAGCGAGGTTCTAGCTCTTGCATGCTATAGCCACAATGAGGACAAGCAAAATTAGCTGAAAAAATTAGCTCTTCTCTGTCTGGTTCGTCCATAAAAGCTACTTTTGCTGTACCGGCAGTTAGTGCTAATGTGGTTTCAAAAGACTCAGACAAGCGTAATTGAATATCAGGGCGTACTTTAAGGCGATCAACCACGACTTCAATAGTATGTTTTTTCTGAAGTTCTAAAGTAGGTGGATCTGACAAGTCACATACTTCACCATCTATTCGAGCGCGAATAAATCCTTGTGCAGCGAGATTATCAAGTAATTTTACATGCTCACCTTTGCGATTTTGTAACACGGGTGCAAGTAGCATTACCTTAGTGCCTTCTTCAAGCGCTAAAACTTTATCAACCATTTGTGAAACTGTTTGTGCAGCAAGTGGTTGTTTATGTTCAGGACAACGAGGTTCGCCAACACGGGCATAAAGTAGTCTTAAATAATCATAAATTTCTGTAATAGTACCAACGGTTGATCTAGGGTTATGTGATGTTGATTTTTGTTCAATAGAAATAGCAGGCGATAAGCCTTCAATGTGATCAACGTCAGGTTTTTCCATTAAAGATAAAAATTGACGTGCGTAAGCAGAAAGCGATTCTACATAACGGCGCTGTCCTTCTGCATACAATGTATCAAAGGCAAGTGATGACTTACCTGAACCTGAAAGCCCAGTGATCACTATTAATTTATCACGCGGCAGCGTTAAACTAATATCTTTTAGGTTGTGGGTACGAGCCCCTCTGACTTCAATATTTTTCATTTTTATCCATTAATCTATGCACAAAACTACAGCCAAATATTATGTCATATATCATTGGTGTTGTTCAGTTGTTAAAGATGTTATTTTTATAATTGCTTTTTATACCCGTTCTAAACTAGATCATTTTGTTGTCGTAAATAGCGTGGTAAACTACGTTAATATTTTAATTCTACAGTTTTTTATTTTTCCGTATTTTTAGGTAATGTATTTTCATGAGTGTTTCAGGTTTAAATAGTATTGAGAAAAAAGCGGCATTTTCCTTAGCGAGTGTTTTTGGTGTGCGTATGCTTGGGCTTTTTATGATATTGCCCGTGTTTGCTATTTATGGAGAGCAACTAGCGGGTTATAGTCCATTATGGTTAGGTATTGCCATTGGAGCATACGGTTTAACACAAGCATTGTTGCAAATACCTATGGGTATTTTATCGGATAAATATGGTCGAAAGCCGGTGATATTAGCAGGCTTAATGGTATTTTTAATCGGTAGTATTATTGCGGCAATGTCGACAACTATCTATGGTGTTGTTCTTGGCCGTGCTATTCAAGGTATGGGTGCTATTGCCAGTGCTATTTTAGCTTTAGCTGCGGACTTAACTAGAGAAGAGCAACGGCCAAAAGTGATGGCAACTATTGGTATGTTTATAGGTCTATCATTTACCTTTGCTATGATTTTAGGGCCTATAGTTGCAGACGCCTTTGGTTTGAGTGGCTTATTTTGGTTTACTGGTTTTTTAACTATTCTCGCCATGTTCATGATTCAATTTATGGTGCCTTTTTCAATCAATAAAGCGCCTCGCGGCGACAATGTTGCCCTACCTGATCAACTTGCTAAACTGATTCGTCACCCACAATTGTTTCGTTTAAATAGCGGTGTGTTTATTTTACATATGGCGTTAACCGCCTGTTTTGTTACCTTGCCAAAACAATTTGTGGCTAGTGGGTTAGCATTAGAGAGCCATTGGCAAATCTATTTACCTACCTTATTGGGCTCTTTCTTTTTAATGGTGCCTTTTATGATTTTTGCTATGAAAAAGCAAAAAGAAAAACAGATGTTTAGTGCCGCAGTTGCATTACTTAGTCTCGCTTTATTTTTCTTATGGTTATTACCAACAGGCTTAGGCAGCTTAATTTTTTCTGTCGTACTATTTTTTACTGCTTTTAACTATTTAGAAGCGACTATGCCTTCTATTTTATCTCGAATTGCGCCGGCTGGTGTTAAAGGTAGTGCAATGGGTATTTATTCTAGTAGTCAATTTTTAGGGGCTTTTTTCGGTGGTATGATCGGTGGTTTTGTTGCGAGTCGTTTTGGTGAAGATACTATATTTTTAGTTATGGCAATAGGTAGTTTGCTTTGGTTAATACTTAGTTTTGGTATGAAAAAATTGAAGAAATCTAAAAGTTTCAGTTTTGTAACGAATATTAGTGATGAAGAAAAAGCAGATGAGATTGCTGAATTGTTAATAAATATGCCTGGCGTTATTGAAGCAACATTAGTACATAATGATGTTGGTAAAAGCTTAGAAAAAAGTGTCGCTATCGCTTACTTAAAAGTTGATGATAAAATTGTTGATTTATTAGCTATTAAAGCTTTGTTACATCAGAAAGCCTAAAGCAACCAGTGTTTAAATGAGTAGCTAAGTAATACTTCAGTTAATATCTACACTAGCTACTAATGTACGTTAGCAATATAATCTGTTCGCTTGCCATTGCCTAACATCACACTGATATCTTCATCGATATATTCACCCATTAGTACTTTACCTATAGGGGAATCAGGCGTAATTACAGTGATGTGTTGCTCGTTAAGTTGGCACCGAAAACCTCCCGCAGCAGGTCCTATAAAAAACCAATGCTGATTACTTTTATCAGCGTTTAGTTGTACCAGTGCCGATAAGGCGATTGGTTTATTTTCATCAAATGTTAGTAAAGGTAATACTTCATAGCTAAATAGCGCATCTTGTAACACCTTTACTCGGTTTGATTGTCCCTCAGCTAAATAACTGGCTTCAATGGCCAAGGTGTCATATTGCGTTTCTGCAACACTTTGATCATCTACCGCTGCAGCATGCGCTTCGTTTGCTGCATTAATCGCTTGTGATAATTCTTGTTTCACATTTTTAATAATGAGAGAAACTAGTAATTTTTTATCTACTTTGGGTGGTGCCATACTGTTACGCATTTAATTTTTATTTATCAATAATTCTACTATTATTAATGGATTATCGATAATCCTTTTTACGATAAAATGTACCAAACATAAACTTCACCTTGGTTTAATTTAGGCTTAATCTGACAGGTGTCAAAATTAACTTGTAAAATAGAATAAAGATGAGTAAATTAACACCATCTGGTATGACCAACAGGAAATTAGCATGAAACCAACAATAGTAAAAAAAAATCCATTTCCACATTTATTAGCACCTTTAGATCTAGGTTTTACTCAATTAGCTAACCGTACATTAATGGGGTCAATGCATACTGGACTTGAAGAGGAAAAAGGGGGATTTGAGAAGTTAGCTGCCTTTTATGAAGCGCGTGCTAAAGGCGGTGTTGGTTTAATTGTTACGGGGGGGGTTAGCCCTAATCTGCGTGGCAGAATTGCTCCTTTAGGTTGTGAACTAAGTCATTTTTGGCATGTAAATAAACATAAACAAGTGACAGAAGCCGTTCATAAATATCCAACAAAAATATGCTTACAGTTATTACATACTGGACGATATGCTTTTCATCCTTTTAGTGTCGCACCAAGTAAGGTGAAATCACCTATCACCCCTTTTACCCCAAAAGCTATGTCGGCAAGACAAATTAACTCTACGATTAAAGATTATGCTTATGCCGCACATTTAGCCGGTAAAGCAGGTTACGATGGTGTAGAAATTATGGGTAGCGAAGGTTATTTAATTAATCAATTTGCTTGTTTACGAACGAATAAGCGTAATGATGAATGGGGTGGACCGATTGAAAACCGAATGCGCTTGGCTATTGAAACGATTAAAGCGGTAAGGGCAAAAGTAGGCGAAAAGTTTATTATTATTTTTAGATTATCTATGATTGATTTAGTCGAAGGGGGTAATAGTTGGGATGAAGTAGTCACGATGGCAAAAGCGGTAGAGAAAGCAGGCGCTACATTAATTAATACCGGCATTGGTTGGCATGAAGCACGTGTACCAACCATTGTAACGTCAGTACCCAGAGCCGCCTTTACTTGGGTTACTGAAAGAATGAAAAAAGAAGTATCAGTGCCTTTAATTACAACTAACCGTATCAATACGCCAGAAGTTGCTGAAAATATTTTAGCGACAGGTCAGGCTGATATGGTATCGATGGCAAGACCATTTTTGGCCGATGCAGATTTTGTAAATAAAGCAGCAGAAAATAAATCAGATGAAATTAATACTTGTATTGGATGTAATCAGGCTTGTTTGGATCACGTATTCCAACAAAAACGCGCTTCGTGTTTAGTGAATCCGATTGCTTGTTATGAAACAGAGCTAATACTTAATAAGCTTAATAAAGGCGAAAAAGTCAAAAAATTAGCTGTGATTGGTGCAGGCCCAGCGGGTTTAGCTTTTAGTGTTTATGCGGCTAAGCGAGGGCATAAAGTAGAGTTATTTGATAAAATAAGTGAAATAGGTGGGCAGTTTAATGTGGCTAAGCAAATACCGGGTAAAGAAGAGTTTTACGAAACGATACGTTATTTTAACAAACAACTGTCTTTATTGAATGTACCTGTACATTTAAATAGTGAACAAACCGGTGATAAACTATTAGCTGCGGGCTTTGATGAGGTAATTTTAGCGACAGGAATTAAACCAAGAAAACTTGATATTGAGGGAATAGATCATCCTAAGGTACTGAGCTATTTACAAGTATTACGCGATAAAGTCGTAGTAGGTAAAAAAATAGCGATTATTGGTGCCGGTGGTATCGGCTTTGATGTGGCGACTTACCTTGTAGAAAAAGGAGAGTCGCTGGCGACAAACCTTGATGCTTGGTTACAAAATTGGGGTGTGGATAAAGCTTATCAACAAGCAGGCGCTTTACTCGATAAAAAGTCATTACAACCTCATTCGCTTAAAGGAGAAATTACTTTATTACAGCGTAAATCGACTAAAGTAGGTAAAGGCCTAGGTAAAACTTCTGGTTGGGTACATCGTACAAACTTACTTAAGCATGGGGTTAAGATGCTACCTGGTGTTAGCTATAAATCAATTACTGATGAAGGCTTACTGATTGAAATTGATGGCAAAGAGCAATTACTCACCGTAGATAATGTCATTATATGTGCGGGCCAAGAATCAAATAGAGAATTACAGCAAGCGCTAGAAAGTGGCGGTATGTGTGTTCACCTTATTGGTGGTGCCAATGTTGCTGCAGAACTTGATGCTAAACGTGCTATTCGTCAAGCTGCGGAGTTAGCAATGGTTATTTAATTTGTCTCTCTACAGCTGAGTAATAATTTGTCATGACATTTAACAAAATTTACCTTAGAAAAATAGTCACTGACAAGGTAAATGAGTATACTGCAGCTAATCTGTTTATAGTTAAGATCCTATACCTTTGACTTTTGAAATGAAAAATATAGTAGTAAGTAGTGATGACATTGAAGTTTTTTCTACACCAAAGCAATATCAACAGCAATTATTAGCTTTAATTGCTAATGCACGTCAACGTATATATATCTCTGCACTTTATCTACAAGATGATGATGCAGGGCGTGAAATATTGCATGCGTTGTATAAAGCTAAGTCTATAGTTGCTGACCTAGACATAAAAGTTTTTGTTGATTATCACCGAGGCCAACGTGGCCTTATTGGTGAAAAAGGAAGTTTGGGAAATAGGGCTTTATACCTTGAACTTGCTGAGCAATATGAACAAAAAATTGATATTTATGGCATAGCGGTCAAAGCAAAAGAGTTATTTGGCGTATTGCATCTCAAAGGAATGGTTTTTGATGAGGTACTTTTTTATACAGGAGCCAGTATTAATGATATTTATATGCAGCAGGGAGAACGATATCGTCTAGATCGTTATTATCAAATTAATAGCGCGCCATTAGCCAATAGTTTTTGTCAGTATTTAACCAATATTTTTGTTAAATCAACGTTAGCTCCTTTATTAAATGAAATTAACTTACCAAATCAAGCTCAACAAAGACGTAATATTATTGCGTTGAGGTCTCTGTTAAAAAAATCGGCTTATGAAATAGAATCAACTGATCACAATAAAGCGTCTGGAGTTATTAATAATCCAATATCCATTAAGCCTTTAATTGGCTATGGACGTAGAAAAAATCAGTTGAATAAGACTATTCGCCAAACGATCAAACATACTGAACAAAAACTACTACTTTTAACCCCGTATTTTAATTTACCCGCAGTACTTGCGCGCGATGTCATTAAAGCATTAAAGCGAGGGGTAAAAATTACAATTGTAGTGGGTGACAAAACCGCGAATGATTTTTTTATAACGGATGAGAATGAATTTACTGCGATAGGGATAGTACCTTATGTGTATGAAATTTTATTAAAACGCTTTGTGAAACGATACCAGCATTTTATTAATAGTGGAGTGCTGCAGATACATATATGGAAAAATGAAAATAATAGTTTTCATTTAAAAGGCTTGGTAAGTGATGAGCGTTATCATTTATTAACAGGCAGTAATTTAAATCCCCGTGCTTGGTCGCTGGATTTAGAGAATGGACTGTTACTTGATGATCCTTCAAAGAGTTTAATGCCTAAAGTATCTGAAGAATTGCTTCATATTATGGAGTACACCAAGCCAATTATTCACTACAGTGATTTGGAATGTGTAAGTGATTACCCAGAAAAACCTCAAAAATTACTTAAAAAAATACGATTAACCCAAATAGATCGTGTTTTAAAGCGATTTTTGTAACTTAATCAATTTGGTATAAGCCATCATTCCAATTTGTTAGTATGTTAAAAAGATTTTTTTGCTTCAATTCTTATTTCAAAGTTGTCAATATCAGGGTTATTACTTTGTGGGAAGGCAAAATCAATGTGAATAACTTGATGGCTTCCTGCAGAATGAGGGGAGTAAAGTCTCGCGCCAATACCCACAGCATATAACCACGTATCTTCACTATTCTCTGTTATTGAATGACCAAACGTTTTGCCGGTATCCATAAATGCAGCACCGGCTAAATCGAATAATTTAAATAAATTGATATGGGGATAATAGCGTATTTCACTGGTAAACTTTACGCTATGCTCACCATGTTGATATTGTAGAGGAAAACCGCGTAACCCAGTATTTCCACCAATAGTGACAGGTTGATCAAGATATTGATTTTTACTAAGTATATTAGTATTACTTAAATAAAAGCCCCAGTTTGAATCAATATTATAGAAATATTCAGCATTAAAGGTGAGTAATAAACGGTTATCTCGCTGTTTATAGATATCGCTATCGAAACCAATATTCATCAGTATTAGCGCATTCTCGTGAATCTCGAATCCTTTGTTTATTTCTGCTTGAAATAGAGCCCAAGCGTTGTTTTCTTTTGTACCGTCACTAATACCTAAACGAGAACTAATTTTCCAACCATGATTAAAGTCTTCTATTTGAGATATTAAATGAATATTAGTCAGTTTTTTGAAGTCTTTTTCTATGTAGTCAATACCAAACCAAGGGTAGGCAAAGTTCCTATCTTGTGGAATAAATGTAGTGTTAATACTACTCACAAGCTCACTAACAGAATTATCGATATCCTTAATGATTGTATTACCTATGTTTTCAACAGGAGAGAAAGTATGCTTGTTTTGAGTTATGCCAACACGGTATCGTACTAATGATTCACTCGTATTCGTATTCAGCCATGCATATTCGGCATTTTTAAAGTTAATTGCATGTGCAAATAGTATTTCATCGTTCTTATTTTGATAAATAGTATCGTTACGTGTTTCTTCATTAAAACCTATGTTATAAGCGAATTTTGTATGGAAGCTCGCAAAATGTTTGTGTAAGAATAACGATTGTTGAGTACCATCATCATTATCTGCAAATCGTAACTTTAAATCGATATTTTTTTTATTAAATAAAGGGATAGTACTTTTAAACTTGTAACCTTTTCGTTGTGAGTTTTCATAGGTTTGTATTTCGGCATCAATACCTAAACCTAATAAATTACGCTCTTTTATACCGACGCTATAACTACTTTCACCTCCTTTTCTGCCAAAACTAATCGTTGGCATTAACGACCAATTATCCCATGTGGTGATAATTATATTCTTTACATTTTTATCACTAGTAATTTTAGCGTCACGTAAATATTTACGACTGCGTAAATGTCTCTCTAATTCAGCCATATCAGAAAAGTCTTTGTCACATCGTTCAATAAAAAAAGCAGCTTCGTTTTCAAGTGTTAGTTGTTTGGTGTCTATATGAATAGCATTAGCCCAACGGTGTACAACTGAAAATCCTTGCTCATCTTTATCGAAAATTGTTTGTGGTTTAAAAGTGACTGTTTGCAAACCTAGAGAGCAATCTTTTGTTTGTTTTTGATCTTGTTGTTCAATTTTTTCATCTTCAGTAGCGCAAACAGTATTTGATAAAGAAAATACTGTTACAAATAGGCTACATAGAAGAGAGAGTTGTTTCATTTATAATTTCTTGTTTAAGTTAGCTGATTTTTTCAAAATCTAAGGTTACTATAACGGTTATAAATTAATAAAAGTAGAGATATATTACTAATGTATAAAGCAATAATAACACCACGATTTTGTGACACTGATGCACTTGGTCATATAAATAACACTAATGCGCCTATATGGTTCGAAGGAGCTAGAGAGCCTGTTTTTCGCTTATTTACACCTGACTTGGATCTAAAAAAGTGGCAGCTAATTATTGCTAAAATTGATGTTTCATATCACGGTCAATTATTTTACGGACAAGATGTTGAAGTGCGAACCTTCATTAGTCGCATTGGCGGCGCATCATTTGATGTATATCAAGAGCTTTGGCAACACGGTGAAAAATGCGTGTCGGGAACTGCAGCTATGGTGCATTTCGATTTTGAATCTCAAAAATCAAAGAAAATATCAGATGATATTAAAGTAGAGTTAACACAGCATTTATATGAAGCGATAATAATCTAAACTTAGTAAAATCAACGGGCTAAAAATAAATAGCTTTTAAATGTAAAAAGCGCTCGAATTTGATCGATTCTCCCTATAGAATTGCTCCCTTAAATAAATTTTTCAAACTCTAAGATAAGTTGTCTATTCAATATTCACCTTGCCTTAGAAATGCACAATTAATAGGATTTTTCATGGCGGGTGTAAATAAAGTAATAATTTTAGGTAACTTAGGTAAAGATCCTGAGGTACGTTTTATGCCAAATGGTGGCGCAGT
>Ga0055584_100006179_pt1 | contig 11742 bp, 2 predicted proteins | sample OSDHelmetaG_FD_58716 | JGI IMG/M metagenome (GOLD analysis project Ga0055584, IMG submission 58716) | Pelagic marine sediment microbial communities from the LTER site Helgoland, North Sea, for post-phytoplankton bloom and carbon turnover... | ecosystem: Environmental > Aquatic > Marine >... | reverse complement strand
GCCGGTAGTGCCATCTAGCGTGCTCAAGTCCAGCGCTGAGGTGAAACCGCCTGACTTCCCAAATATCACGTAGCTCTCACCGGCCTGAGCGGTCCCGTCAGGGTCCGCTTGAGATGCACCAATGATCAAATCGTCGAAGCCGTCCCCGTTTACGTCCCCCGCGTTTGACACCGAACGCCCCGAGTTGTCTCCCTCTTCGATTCCGTTGAGACGGAAGCCGGTAGTGCCATCGAGCGTGCTGAGGTTAATGACCGCCAGCGTGTTTTCGAGCGGCGTTGTGAGTTCCCAACCAGATTGAAGCTGCTCCCGGACGATGTAGGTTTGCGGAGCAAGTTCGCTGAACTGATAGGTGCCGGTTTCGTCGATCGCTGGTGTCGCAACATTGTCGGCCAGAGTTACTGTGGATGGTTCATTTGAATCGAGTCGACCGTTTTCATTCAGATCCAGGTAGATGGTCCATCCGGCGAGTCCGGGTTCTCCGTCGTCTTGCATGCCATTCTGGTTGGCATCGAGAAACTTCAAGCCCTGAATGTCTACCAGATTACGTTCGAGAGCCCCGATGTCGACTGTTGGGGTGCGGGTTCTCAGTGCGTCAATCGGGCGGAGGACGCCTCGCTGGTCGCTGGCTGGGGCGAGAGCGTTGTCTCCGGCGTCGATAGCCGGACTGCCGGGGAGCAGGCGATGCGTGAACGTGAAGCCGCCGTTGTCTTTCAAGTCGCCCAGGACAGGATCGAGCGGGGTTCCGCTGCTGCCGACCTGGTCGACGGACACTCCATCGGTCAGGCCTGTCGCTGTGCCAACAATGCCGATCAAATTGTGGCCGTTGGACGTGAAGCTGCCCGACGTGTCGGGATTGCTCGTTGTGGCCGAGTTTCCAGCAACGATCGTGTTTTGCAGTTGAGCGTTCGCGCTGCTGCGGATTCCGCCGCCGGACGTTGTGGCAGCGTTGCTTGTCACGGTGACGCTGGAGAGCAGCAATGTACTGGCGGAGTGATCGATGCCTGCACCGTTGGTGGCGCTGTTGCCGGAGATGGTCGTGTTGACCAGTGTCGTGGTGCCCGTTGTCGCCAGTGCTCCACCGGACGTCGCGGTGTTGCCGGTAAGCAGGGACCGTTCAACAGTGAGCGTCCCGCCAGTGTTGCGGACTCCGCCGCCGTCGCCAGTGACTGATCCGCCGGTGATCGTCACGTCGAGCAGCGTCAGGACTCCGCTGGCCTGCACGTCAAACACCCGGTCAATTCCACCGACGATCTGGATGGTGGCGCCGTTGCCGCGGATGACCAGCCCGTCGGCGTCGGTGACGTCCAGGTCGCCGGTGGCCGATGCGTCCTCGCCCGCTCCGGAGATGTCCAGCGTGTAGGTCTCGCCCGGACGGAGAGCAATCGTGTTCAGGCCGGCTTCCGCGTTGGCGGCAATGACGGCAGCCCGCAGGGTTCCCGCTGTTGTCCCGTCCGCGGTTGTGGTGACGTCAAGCTGCCCGGCGAACGCGATGGCAACTTCGAACGAGCCAATGACTGCTTCGCGGTTTGATCGTCCGCCGGTATCCGAAACTTCTCCAGCTTGCAGAACAACTTCATAGATTCCGTTGTCTTCGAGCAGCCAGGTGCCTCCGGGAGCTGTCATGCGGTACAGCGTCGAGGCGCTGGCGACGTCACTATTCGGGCCAAACAGAAAGGGAGCGGAGAACTCGGTCCCGTCATCCTGCTTCCTGACGATGATGTCCGTATCGTCAAACGTGCTTACATCGACCAGCGTGTCATCGTCGTACTGGATGATGATGTCTTGCGTCGTCCCTCCGTCGGTGGTGATGTCGTTTGCCGTGACGACGATCCCTCGCGGAGCGAACGTGTCGATGTTCAATGCGGCTTCGGCGTTGAGGACACCGCCGGTGGCGACATCTCCGCTGAGCCCACCGACTGTCCGAACGGAACCAACAATCGCATCACGGATTTCCGATGCCGTGGCAAACGGTCGCAGAGCTGCCAGCAGCGCCACGGTTCCAGTGACGTGCGGAGTCGCCATGCTGGTGCCGGTGCGAAAGATCAGGTCATCGTCCAGATTCAACCCGGCGATGCCGACACCCGGAGCGGCCAGATCGACAGAAGTCGCTCCGAAGTTGCTGAAGCGGGCGAGGTTGTCGTTATTGTCCGTCGCGGCGACGGCGATGATGTTGTCGACGTCAAAGCTGGCGGGGAAGAATCCGAGATCGTTGTCCAGGTCGACACCTCGGCCAGTGACGTCTCCATTACCTGCCGCGGCGACAAACAGAATGTCAGCGGTCTGCGCGGACGTAATCGCAGTCTGAAGAGCCGGGTTGAAGTCGCCCAGCGTTCCCCAGCTCGCGTTCATCACTCGCACGTTGGTATCAAACTGAGACCGCATCATCGTGGCGTAGTTGATGGCCAGGATGGCGTCCGATGTGGAACCGACAAGCTGCGTGTTCAGAAACTTCAGCGGCATCAGCGAGACATCCCAGTTGACGCCCGCGACACCGAAACCGTTGTTGCCGACTGCTCCGATCGTGCCAGCGACGTGCGTGCCGTGCCGGTGATCGTCGAGGGGATCGTTGTCGTTGTTGAGAAAGTCCCAGCCGATCAGGTCGTCGGTCAAACCGTTGCCGTCTTCGTCGATGCCGTTCTCCCAGCGGGTGTCAACCAGCAGGTCTCCCCCATCGATGAAGCCGTTGCCGTTGTCGTCGGTGACGCTGGCCGAGTTGGCTGGCTGATTCAAATCGATGAACGTGATGAGCCCATCCGAATCCGTGTCGGTCAACGCCGACGCCAGACTGGCGGGAATCTCGCCCTGGTTCAGCCAGATATTTCGCGCAAGATCCGGATGTGTGTAGTCGACTCCGGAATCGATGACGGGAACGACAACCGAGTGGCTGCCGGTCGACTTGTCCCAGGCCTGCGGAGCGTTGATGTCGGAGTTGGCCGATCCGAAGAACTGACCTGTGTTGTCAAAGCTGTATTGCTGAGCGGCGAACTGAGTGTCGTCAGGCAACTGCTGAGCAAAGACCGATTGATCCTCGGTCACCGAAGAGACCAGCCCGCTGGCTGCCAGTTGCTCGCGCAGATTCCGGTTCTGCGATGTGTCACTCACAAGGATCATTCCGGACTCGCCGAGTCCACGCACGACAGTACCATCAATCGAATTTGCGTCGAACAGATTCTGCACGCCGGCCACGTTGCCAGCCTGCGACGTCGCAATTTCTGTCAGCCGGACGAGATATTTCGCAGTAGCGGAATCCTCGTGCGCGGGCTCCAGCGTCGCGAACCAGTCATTGGAGATGCCTGAACCTGTCCCTGCGGTTGAGGCGACAGCGCTCAGGTAGAGCCGCGTCTCCAGCCGCTCGACGGACTGTTCAGTGCGGCATTCAGCAGACTTGACGGCGGCAACCCACGATCGCCGACGGGCGTTCCCTCGAAAGTCAGCAGATCGGAGCCAGTTTGACAACAGCATGAAACGTCCTCGGAAGCCAATAAATATTGCTCGACCGACGACATGCTCATCTGCATGTGCATTGCCTGAATCGGTCAAGAACTCACTTGAACTGTTCTGGCCCGCGTGAACGTGTGCAATCTGTTAGTACATGGCCGAGAATTCTACAATGTCCTACCGACAATCGATACGTCTACCGACAATCGATACTTCGCAGCATCGTGTAGCATCAAATTGCTCGGAACGGGTCGTTCTGCGAGTAGGCCCGAACAGATCAGCGATTACGGCCACGAAGAATCTGGTTCGCTGGAACGTTTTCGTACGACGCTCCGCGATAGGTGACGGCGAATCTGAAAGACCCTTCAAAGTTTCGTGTCCGAAGCCGCTCGGATTCCGGTTTTTGGCAGCGTCGTCGAGTATGCTCGACGCGGAATCGCAGGTTCGAAATTCTGCACCCACACCGTGACGATCAAACACTTGTGATCCGAGTGCCCCATGTCCGAGACCCCACAGAACAACTCAGTTGATGATCAATACTCGCCGCTCCTCAGCGATGAACTGGAATCACTGTTCGAGGAGTTTGAGTCTGCGTGGGTCAAGACGCCTTACCCGGACCTGCGAAGCTATCTCGGCAAATATTCTTCGCAGACGGGCAGCGAATTTCAGACGACTCTGCTGGTCGAGCTGATTCAGATTGACCTCGAACGTCGCTGGAAGACTGAGAGCCAGGTTCCGGTCGATGATCCGCTGCCGGCTCGCCCTCATGTGAAAGACTACGTGTCGGCTCTCCCTGAATTCCGTGATATCGATCAGGTGCCGGTCGAGCTGCTGGCGTTCGAGTTTCGTGTCCGAAATCTCTGGGGCGACGCCCCGAACATCAGCGACTTTGTTGGGCAGTTTCCAAACCGTGGAGCTGCTTTACAGGACACCTGCGAGAAAGTGGCGTCGAACATCTCAATGCAGGCCGCGAAGGATGTTCCACGTGATAAGAACGAAAAAGCTGTCGAGCCAGCTTCAACGAAGAGAGTAAGTGGTGGACCGGAGACTGCCGAGAAATATTTCCGCAGCCTGAGCGGGGGCATGCAGATTTCTCACTACTTACTTCGCAGTCAGATTGGAAAAGGCAGTTTTGGCGTCGTCTTCGAAGCAGTCAATCTCGACCGACCGTACGAACAGTGTGCCATCAAGCTGATCCGACCAGATCGAGTTTCTCGGCCAAAACTTGCAGAACGCTTCAAGCAGGAAATCACAGCGCTGGCTGTGTTGTCTCATCCAAACATTGCCTGCGCGACCGACCACGGCGAGTGGCAAGGCGTGGTCTATCTGGTGCTTGAATATGTGGACGGTCTGCCGGTAAACCGACTTGTTCGCCGCAAGCCCGGACTTTCGATTGCCGACATTTGCGAACTGGTTCGCCAGGCCGCCGTCGGGCTGCAGCACATTCACGAAAAGCAGCGAACTCACCGCGACATCAAACCTTCCAACCTGATGGTGACAACTGATGGTACGGTCAAAATCCTTGATCTGGGCATGGCCCGTTTAACGGATATTGAAGACCAGGCAGAACGTCTAACTTCGCTTGGCGATGTGATGGGCACTCCGGATTACATGGCTCCGGAGCAATGGCAGGACTCCGGCAAAGTCGACATTCGCGGTGACATCTACAGCCTGGGATGCACGCTTTACTGTTTGCTGGCGGGCCAGCCGCCGTTTGCCATGACGGGCAAGTTTGATCCAGTGGCTTTGATGAGGGCACATTCGGAATCGTCTGTGCCTGATATTGCAGCTCACCGAGATGACGTTCCGGAAGAAGTTCAAAAGCTCATTGCCGACTGCATGGCTAAGAAGCCGGAAGACCGCCCGGACCAGCCGCAGGATGTAGCCAATCGACTGGCCCCATTTGTTGCTGACGCGAAGCTTGCTGCTCTGAACAACCCACCAAACGTCACAGCGAATTCGCCGCTGCCGCAGGACTCTTCTGATCAAACGATTGACGAGCCTCTTCAGCCAGCCTCAGTCAAGCCGTCCGGGCGTGAGACAATCGATAAGCCGACAGCAGTTGCTGAAGAAACTCTGCTCGAACCGGCTGAGACGGCGAAAGTGCCAGGTCTTCTGGAAACACTGATCCAACAAGGCGTGGATCCCAACTCGACGTTGGGCGAACAAAGCATCAAACCGCAAAGCACGGCATCTTCAACTGGCAGCCAGAGTTCGGTATCGACCAGCTCGATGTCCCGCAGTTATTCGTCGAGCGGAAGCGTCGTACTGACTCCTCGACAGGTGGCGTACGCCAATGTCGGCAACGTGTCGGATGCTGAATACGAAATTGGTGCGATGCTCGGCGAAGGCGGCATGGGAGCGGTTTATCGAGCGCGGCAGGGTTCGGTCGATCGTGGCGTCGCGTTGAAGATGGTCAAGAAGGATCGAGCAACCGCTGCCGCTCAGGAAAGTTTTCTCGCTGAAGCCGTTGTTACCGGTGCGCTCGAACATCCCAACATCGTGCCCATTTACGACCTTGGTGTTAACACGTCTGAAGAACTTTTCTACGCCATGAAAGAGGTGCAGGGGCATCCTTGGACGGACTCGATCGACAACGTCAGCCTCGACGAAAACCTGGACGTCCTCATCAAAGTGACGGATGCCATTGCCTTTGCTCACGAGAAAGGAATCGTTCACCGAGACTTGAAACCGGACAACATCATGATTGGCCAGTTTGGCGAGGTTGTGGTGATGGACTGGGGGCTTGCGTTGCCGACGGCCAGGTTTGCAAAACCTGGGATGCCGATCACAACCGGGCTGGCCGGAACGCCTTCCTACATGGCTCCTGAAATGGCCGATCTTTCGCTTGGACCGATCGGCCCGGCTGCTGATATTTACCTTCTCGGTGCGCAGCTTTTCCGAGCGGTCACGAAGGTTGCCCCTCACACCGGAAAACATGCCTACGCGGCGTTGCAGGCCGCCGCTGCCAACAAAATCCAATGGCCCGAGGACGAAATTGCTCATGATGAAGAATTGCTGGATATCGCGAGAAAGGCGATGGCGACTCGGCCTGAAGATCGCTACGAATCCGCGCTCGACTTCACGCAGGCGTTGCGTGACTACCGGTCCCATTCTGAAAGTCGGCGGCTGACCGCTGCCGCCAGAGAAGAACTCGACAACGCCGAAGCAACTTCGAATTACCGAAGTTTTGAACGAGCGGTCGCTTCACTCGAAGAAGCCATCAAGCTCTGGCCAGACAACGACAAAGCATCGCAGCTTCTTCAGACCTCTCGCCTGAAGTATGCACAGACGGCTTTCCAGAAGGGCGACCTCGATCTGGCCGAAGGACAGCTCGACGAGAACGATCCTGCTCATTCCGAGCTGCTGAAATCGATTCGCCAAACACGAGCCGAACGGGAAGCGCAGGCTCAACGACTGCGCCGCATGAAACAAACGGCAGCGAGTCTGGCTGCCGTCGTATTTCTGACGGTCAGTGTGGCAGCGGTGATGATCAACTCAGCTCGTGAGAACGAAAAGCTCGCCAAAGAGCAGGAGACGATAGCCAGGACGGAAGCCGTCCAGCGTTTCCGTGAATCGCAGACTGCAATCGCCGAACTTTCCGGACTGGCCGACTCGCTGAAGGATTACCCACTGGCTCAAGCCGAGCGTCAGAAACTTCTGGAAGCCGTCACCAGCTATTACGCCCGTCAGACCAGCGAGCAAAGCAACGTCCCTGAACTTCGCAACGATCAGATTTACAGCCTGATTCGGCTGGGAGAAGTTCAGAATCAACTGGCTCAGTATTCCGACTCAATGAAGACGTGGGACCGCGCACTCACCATGGCTCGCGAACGCCCGTCACATCTTGACTCGGAAGGTTTCCCAACTCTGTTCGAAGCCAAAGCGTTCGCCGGACGAGCACACACGCAGTTTGCGATGGGCGATCTTGAAGGTGCTCGAAAATCGAATGAGGCAGCCATTGATGAATTCGGAGCCGCAAACACCAAAGAGCTTCCCTGGTTCTGGGACGACATCGCTTCATTGAACATGCAGCAGGCGCTGGTCGAAAAGGCCGCTGGCGACTACGAGCGTGGTCTGACACTCGTCAATCAGGCGATCACAACATTGCAACCCCATGAGGCCGAACGCCCCAGCGAGCACGCTCTTAAAGAGTTGGCCATTGCCCACAGTATCCGTTCGCAGATTCTTGAACTGATCGGCGAGTTTGCAGACGCCGCCAGTTCATCTCAGCAGGCGATCCAGGAATGGCAAGGCTTGACGACAAAGAACCCTGACAACGTTCTTTACGCCGACGGCCTCGCGACCAGCCAGACGGACTCGGCAAATATTCGGCGAGCCGCCGGTCACGATCCACTTAACGACTACACCAACGCCGTGGCCACGTTTCAACAACTCGTCGAACTGCGACCGGGAATTCCCAGATACCGATTTAATCTCGCGTCCGCCCTTTCAGGAAAAGCCTGGACGCAGAACCGACTACTTCAAACAGAAGCAGCTCAGCAAACCGCCGTTCAGGCGGTGAACACGCTGCTGTTTCTCAGCGAGCGTTTCCCGGAAGACGCACGGTTTCCACTTGGGGAAGTATCGGCACGGTTGGTCTTAGCCGAAGTCCTGCGCGACCGAGGAGATCTTGAACTCGCCGTTGGCATTATCGAGCAGGCCAGCGAGATACTTGGTCGCGAAGAAATCTCGCCGGACCTTCCGCAAACGCGAGAACGGTACGGTGAACTACTGCTGATCTTCGGGCAAGTGCAATCGTCACTGGGAGATTCGCAGTTGGCACGCGACTCGCTTCGTCAGTCGGCAGACGTGCTGCTCGAACTGGCTGAGAGTGAATCGGGACTTCCCCGTCATCGCGATTCGGCAGCGTGGGCGATGTACTACCTGGCGAAAGAGCTCGCAGTTGATGATCCGGACGCCGCCCGACCAGCAGTTGAAGCTGCGATCACGCTTCGAAACAAACTTCCAGAGCGAGCCAACTGGCTGGACAGTTTCGCATGGCTGCTTCTCTACTCTCCCGTGGCTGATTTACAGGATCTTGCACGAGCTGAAAGTTTCGCATCCTCCGTTGTGTCGCAGGTAAACGAGAATCCTCGATTCAGGCACACGCTGGCGTTGACGCAGTTAAGGCTCGGGAAAATTGAACGCGCTCAGAAAACGTTGTCCAAAAACATGTCTCCGATGGCAGGCAATCATCCAGCACACCAGCTTCTCTCCGCGATAATTGCGTTCCATCAGCAACAACAGGATGAAGCAGAATCACTCATCGCGCAAGCAGCGGCGACGATCAGCGCGACCGCTCCAGCAAATCCTCGCTTGCTACTGATTCAACAGGAAGCAATTGCAGTAACCGGAATCGTTATTCCGGTTAGCAAAGATGGCGAGGCTGCGGCATCGGTGCCGACAAACTGAAGCTTTCCCTTTGTATCTAATTCGATGTGACATCCCGGATCGCAATTAACCAATGCAGGGATCACTCAACCCGGCACCTGCCGATGATTCGAAGGCTGCACTGTCTGCGCGGATGGTGCGGGTTCACATGATTACTGACCGTCAGTTCGAACATCTTCAGGGTTGGCCTGAACGGTCGAAGGATTCGACCGGGGATTGAGGTTAAGCGATGACAGGATGGCATCGCCGCTCGAGCGGACTTCTGGTAGCCGTGTTTGTGCTGGCGATAGCCCTGCCAGGCATCACCACTGATTGCAAAGCCGCAGCCAAGGATGATCGAGTCGCCGAGTTGTCGAACAACGACAACGAATCGAGCGTTTACTGGGAAGCTATTGAGCAACCTGGCGGGCTCGACGAGATGACCATCGACGAGCAAGGCCGTGTTCGATTCGCATCGCTCAGCCATTACCAGGACGTTGCTCCGTTGCAGCCGCTGCCGTTGCAGACGGCTCCGAACACAGCGACGAACACGCAAGCACGCCCGCGATCTGTCGCGGCAATCTTCAACGGCCGGCGAAGTACTTCACCGATTCAGTTGGCCAGCCGAACCTCGGCGCGAAAGAGCGTCGCCGCGGACCGTGTGCTGGGCATCGAATCAAAAGCCAGGTCGACCACTGATGTCGGAAGCTTGCTCGGAAAGTCGTCGCGGAGTCGAGGTATCGCCGCTCAGAAACGGAGCCCGATCATCACCGATCCACGTATTCGGGGCAGCCGAGTCGGGCAATTGGCCGCGGCAGGCTCGTACTGGTTGCCGGCTCGAATCGACCTCGACACGGCGCTCAGTAAGGTTGACTCGGACTTAATCGCCAGCGTCGACGTTGTGAAAGGGCCGTACGCTGTTGAGTATGGTCCCGGAACCAGTTTCCTGAGTTTTGACCTCAAGTCCAGTCCACGTTCTGACGCAGGACCTAAGGTCCGAGGGTCGACATCACTCGAATACAAAACAAACGGCGAGCAATGGTACGGTCGGCAGACGGCCAGCTACGCTGATGAAGACTGGGGAGCACGCGTTGGCTACGGACACCGCACCGGATCTGACTACGAAGCCGGCGATGGTGGCAACGTTCCATCCAGTTACAAATCGCGAGATCTTGATGTCGCGCTGGGCTTTGATTTCGCTCAAGGTCAGTCGCTCGAACTTTTTTATCTTCATCAGGATCAAACTGACGTCGAACTCGCTGGTCAGGCGTTTGACATCGACAACCTGACGACCGACGCCATCGAGTCAACCTGGATCAACGAAAACATCGGCTGGGCTGACCGACTTGAAATCGAAGGCTGGTATAACCAGTCCGATTTAAGCGGCAACGCTCAGCGATCAAGCAAGCGTCAGACATTTCCGTTCCTCGACGTCATTCGCTTCGTCGGAACAACGAACATTCGATCGATCTCAACCGGAGCCCGCATGGAAGCGGTCTGGGACCACGACGACACTAGCCAATCGCGAGCCGGTGTCGACGTCCGAGTGATTCGTCAGGAACTCGACGAGATCGCTTCCGGGCAGTTTGGATTCAGCATCTTCAACAATGCGAACTCACCGATCCCGAAGTCGGCACTCGTTAACCCAGGAGTCTTTGTTGAACACAGTGTCGAAGCAGAAACCGGAACGATTCTCACCATGGGTGCACGAGCTGACATCGTCACCTCAGAAATCCTCGATGACACGGCGGACCTTCAAACCGTCGGTACTGGCGGAATTCCGTTGCCGGCAATTCTCGGAACTGACGACTTCGACCAGAGCTTCGGATTGTGGTCAACGTTTCTCACGGCCGAGCATCCGATCAACGAGAACTGGACATTCAAAGGCGGAGCTGGATACGGCATGCGCCCGCCGTCGCTCACCGAAATGTACGTTGCCGAATCGTTCATGTTTTTACTCCAAAGCGGACTCAACACCGTGACCGGCGACCCTCGACTTGATCCAGAACGCCGCTGGCAGGTCGACGCAGGACTGGACTACGCAGACGAGCAGTTCTCGATGAGCGGTAACTTCTTTCACGCATGGGTTCACGATCGGATCACGTTTGAGAATTTGTCGGTCCGCAGAGGTCCACCGTTCGGACAGATCGAACAGACAAATCTGAAATACGTCAACACAGAACGTTCCACACTGTTTGGCTTTGAGGGCGACGCCGAATGGCAACTGTCAGATTCCGTCTCAGTGTTCGGCAACCTTTCTTACGTCGAAGGTACCGACGAAACTCGAAACGGTGACTTCGCAACACTGCAGGCGCAATCACTTCCGTTGACGCCGAGCCAGCGCGTTGCCGGTCAGCCGCGTGGTGCATTCTCCGGAGTCGCTGGCGATGCTGAAGAACCCTTGCCTGGCATCGCCCCCTTACAATCAACCCTCGGAGTTCGATTCCTTGGAGAGATTGGCGATTCGCCATTCAGCATCGAAGTTGCCGCTCGCATCATCGATGACCAGACCCGAGTGGCATCCAGCCTGCTCGAAACAAACACTCCAGGCTTCACCGTCTGGGACACCCGCGGAGTCATACAGGTCACCGATTCGATCACCGCCTTCGCCGGCGTCGAGAATTTCACCGACAAGAACTACCGCGAGCACTTCGATTTCCGCTCTCAAGGCGGCCAGTCCGTTCGCCAGCCCGGGATCAACGCTTACTTCGGGACAGAAATTGTGTATTGAGACCGCAACTCTCCTTAATTTTGAAACAGTCCACGGCGATACCGACTTGCAGCAGCGGAATTCCTTCAGTCAAATTGATGACACCAAGACAACTAAATCCAGGCACACTGTTATCACTTTTCGCGGCGTCGGTCGACAAACCCGGAGCGAGTTGGGCCCGTCAAATTTTCGCCGCCTCGGTCGCGCCCCCACCGAGTGCA
>Ga0055584_100006178_pt1 | contig 11743 bp, 12 predicted proteins | sample OSDHelmetaG_FD_58716 | JGI IMG/M metagenome (GOLD analysis project Ga0055584, IMG submission 58716) | Pelagic marine sediment microbial communities from the LTER site Helgoland, North Sea, for post-phytoplankton bloom and carbon turnover... | ecosystem: Environmental > Aquatic > Marine >... | reverse complement strand
TGTGCGAGCGTATAACCCGGCCCGTACCCGCGGTTGGCTTGTATGTGCCGGCCGGTACAGCGCCCCTGCCCTCCACGGCTATCATGCTCGCAGTGCCCAGCGGCATAGCCGGTTGCCCGGTGCGCATCATCTGCACGCCACCGCGACCGGATGGGAAAGCAGACCCGGCCGTGCTGGTCGCAGCAGAGGAATGCGGCATACGGGATGTGTTTAAGGTCGGTGGTGCCCAGGCTGTGGCTGCCATGGCTTACGGCACCGAAACCATGCCCAAGGTCGACAAGATCTTTGGCCCGGGCAACGCCTGGGTCACCGCCGCGAAGACTGAGGTCTCCAGCGACCCGGCGGGTGCGGCACTTGATATGCCCGCAGGCCCCTCCGAAGTGCTGGTGATCGCCGATGCCAATGCAGACCCGCGTGCGGTCGCGCTGGACCTTTTGTCACAGGCGGAACACGGCATCGATTCGCAGGTGGTACTGGTCACCGACAGCGCAGAACTGGCAAAGGCTGCCGACGCTGAAATTGCGGCGGCCCTCTCCACGCTATCGCGCCGGGAGATCATGCTGCAGTCTCTTGAGCACAGTCGTGTCATTATCACGGCCGATATCAATGAAGCTTTAGCAGTGTCGAACTACTACGCACCCGAGCACCTGATCATGCAGGTCGACGATGCGCGTGGCTATCTCGAGCAGATTATCAATGCGGGATCGATATTTCTGGGGCCTTACACGCCGGAATCCGTCGGCGACTACTGCAGTGGCACGAACCACGTATTGCCAACCTACGGCTATGCACGTGCCTACAGCGGCCTGTCGCTGGTCGATTTTCAGAAACGCATGTCCGTGCAGGAGCTAACCGCGGAAGGCGTGCGCAATCTGCAGCCGACCGTCAGCACGCTGGCCCGCATGGAAGGGCTGGATGCACATGCCCGGGCCGTTGAAGTACGCGTCGAACGCCTGAATGAAACGGCGAACAACCTGAACAAGGCCAATGACTGAGCTGGACGACCAGAACTAATGAGTAAAAGCATCGAACTTGCCCGCCCGGAAATTCGCAAGCTGGTTCCCTACAGTGCCGCGAGCTATGCAGACGGGCTCGTGCGGCTGAATGCCAACGAAACACCCTGGCCCGCGCCGGGAAGTTCGGCTGCGGCCGACTTAAACCACTATCCGCCAGAGAAACCGGATGAACTGACAAAGCGACTTGCGGAGTACTACGGGGTGTCGGCCGATGCCCTGCTGGTGACGCGCGGCAGTAGCGAAGCGATCGATTTACTGATTCGTTGTTTCTGCGCGGCTGGCGAAGACGCCATTGTGATCTGCCCGCCGACCTTTGGCATGTACCGCGTCTACGCAGACGTTCAGGGTGCGCGCGTCCATGAGATTCCGCTTGAAGCCGAGAACGATTACGCACTGGATGCCGATGAAATTGCCCGGAACTGGCCAGATGACGGCAAGCTGCTGTTTATCTGCTCTCCCAACAATCCAACCGGTAATGGCTTTGCAACGGAACAGATAAATTTGCTGGCCACGCTGCTGAGCGGTCGCGCCGTTGTGGTCGTCGATGCGGCCTATGCGGAATTTGGTGATGAAGCGCAGACGAACAAACTGCTCGACTCTACCGATAACGACAATATTGTTGTGCTGCGGACCCTGTCGAAAGCATTCGGCCTCGCCGGTGCACGCGTTGGCGCGCTGCTGGGGCCCGCCGATATCGTCGCCATGGCGGGCTGTGTCATGCCGCCCTATGCGATTGCCAAGCCAGTACTGGATGCGGCTCTGGCCAGCCTGACACCCGATGCCAAAGCAACGGTCGCCGAGCGCTGCGAACGCCTGCGCGACGAGCGCGAACGGCTTGCTGGCGAACTGGCCAAACTGGCCGCGATTGAAACCGTCTACCCCAGCGATGCCAACTTTTTGCTGGTAAAAGCAAAGGATCCCGATCGCTGTATGCAACTGGCACAGGAAGGCGGTGTCCTTATCCGCAATTTCGGCTGGCAGCTGCCTGGCAGCCTGCGAATTACCGTAGGCACCCCTGAACAAAACAACCTATTACTGCAAAGTCTGGTCAAATTATGAGCGCTCCTCTACGCATAGCTTTTGTCGATCGCGACGGCACCCTGATCAAGGAGCCCGCCGATCAGCAGGTCGACAAGCTCGACAAAATTGAACTGGTACCCGGTGTAATTCCAGCAATGCTGCGGCTGAAGGAAGCGGGCTATCGTTTCGTGATGATCTCCAATCAGGATGGTCGCGGAACCGATAGCTTCCCGGAAAATGACTTCCTGATTCCGCAGGCCTTCACCGTGCAGTTGTTCAATTCGCAGGGCATCACCTTCGATGAGATTTTCATCTGCCCGCACATCGATGCGGATGACTGCGAGTGCCGCAAGCCCCTCCCAGGTCTGCTCGGTGATTATTTTGACCGGGTCAATGTCGACCGCAAGCAAAGCCTGGTTGTCGGCGACCGCGAAACGGATCTGGGCTTTGCCCGTAACATCAGCGTACCCGGCTTCCTCGTCGACCCGGAAGATGCTGACAGTTGGAACCAGATCGTGCGGCAGGTGCTTGATAAGCCGCGCAAGGCCAGCGTTACCCGTAAAACCAAGGAAACCGATATTTCGGTTGCGGTCGATCTTGATGCCAGCAGCCCAGTCACGATCGATACCGGCATTGGTTTCTACGACCACATGCTCGACCAGGTGGCCCAGCACGGTGGTTTCTCGCTGCAGCTCAGCTGCAAAGGCGATCTCGAGATTGATGAACACCACACAGTTGAAGATGTCGCACTTGCGCTCGGCCAGGCCATCAAGGAAGCACTGGGCGACAAGCGTGGCATTGGGCGTTTTGGCTTTGTAATCCCAATGGACGAGACCCAGGCACAGGTTGCGATTGACCTGGGTGGTCGGCCGTATCTCGTATTTGACGGTGAGTTCCCGCGTGCTGAAGTAGGCGGGCTGCCGACCGAACTGGTGCCGCACTTCTTCCGCTCATTGAGCGACACGCTGGGCGCATCCATACAGATTGAGGTCAAGGGTGAGAACACGCATCACATGGTCGAGGCCTGCTTTAAAGGTACAGGCCGCGCATTGCGTGCGGCACTGCGCCGCGAGGGCAATGATTTGCCAAGCACCAAGGGCACACTTTAAATGCCACACGTAACCATCATCGATGGCGGCGGCGCGAATATAGCTTCACTGCAGTTCGCGCTGGAACGCCTCGGCGCAGACAGTGAACTGACCGCAGACCCGGTGAAAATTCGGTCGGCAGAGCGCGTCATCCTGCCTGGCGTTGGCGCGGCCGCAGATGGCATGGAACGTTTGCGACAAGCAGGGCTGGATACTCTCATCCCGCAACTGACCCAGCCGTTACTCGGGATTTGCCTGGGTATGCAGTTACTGTTTGATTCATCGGAGGAAGATGATGCCGAGTGTCTGGGCATTATCCCGGGACGGGCGACAAAATTTGCTGTAGCTACTGACCGTCCGGTCCCTCACATGGGCTGGAATAAAATAGAGATCACCCGCAACTCCCGTTTGCTCGATGGCATCCGCGACGGTTCATACTTTTATTTTGTCCACAGTTATGCCGTGGGCGTGACTGCTAATACGGTTGCTTGTGCTGACTACGGCAAGGCATTCACAGCCATAACACGCAGCGGCAACTTCATGGGCACGCAGTTTCACCCTGAACGCTCGGGTGAACACGGCGCGAGGCTGCTACAGAATTTTATTCAACTTGACGCTTCCGGCTTTTGAGTGGCGCTCGATGTTTTTTTGTAATTAGTGATCGTTTTTTAGTCTATATTTCGCCCCTGTATTAACACGACTGTCAGACAGGAAACCTAAAATGGAAGTCATACCTGCAATTGATCTACTCGGCGGTAAAGTCGTGCGGCTTTATAAAGGTGATTTCAACCAGGTAACGGAATACCCGGAGCCACCTGTCGAGGTGGCAGCACGGTATGGCCAGGCGGGTGTTGAATCACTGCACATAGTTGACCTTGATGGCGCACGCACAGGTAAGTTCAAACACCTGGATATTATTACGGAGATCACCTCTACTGTCGGCCTCGCCGTGCAGGTAGGTGGTGGCATTCGGAAGATCAGTCAGGCCCGCGCCATTATTGCAGCCGGTGCTGAACGCGTGGTGGTGGGTTCGAAGGCGGCGAAAAACCCCGACAAAGTAATCAGCTGGTTTGGCGAGTTAGGCCCCGATGCCATCATTGTCGGGGTCGATGTCAGCATTGAAGAAGGTGGTGACCCTATCGTTCAGACTCATGGCTGGACCAAGAGCAGCGGCCTGACACTCTGGTCGCTCATGGATAAATACATGGGTGCCGGCGCACGCAATTTCCTGTGCACCGATATCTCTAAAGACGGTACGCTCGAAGGCCCGAATATGGAGCTCTACCGCGAATGCAGCGAGCGCTACCCGAAGGCACGCGTGATCGCCTCTGGCGGCATCAGTTCGGCGGCTGAACTGCCTATACTGGCGGCCACCGGCGTTGCCAGCGTCGTCACCGGTAAAGCGCTGCTGGACGGCAAGCTAACGCTAGCGGAGATAGAGCAATTCTTGCAAAACGCATAATCCCCTGCCTGGATGTACGCGACGGCCAGGTCGTTAAAGGTGTGCGATTCCGCAACCACGAGGTTGTAGGCGACATACTGGACCTGGCAGAACGGTATCGCGATGAAGGCGCGGATGAACTGGTATTTTATGACATCACCGCCAGTCCGGATGGTCGCTCAGTTGACCGCAGCTGGATTAACCGGGTTGCCGCCATCCTGGATATACCGTTTTGCGTCGCAGGTGGCATTCGGTCTCTGGCCGATGCCGAAGCGGTACTGAACTTTGGTGCCGACAAGATCTCAATTAACAGCCCCGCCCTCGCCCGTCCGGAGCTGATAGAAGAACTGGCCCGGCGCTTTGGCTCACAGTGCGTGGTCGTAGGCATCGATAGCCTGGATGAAGACGGCGTTTATCGTGTCTACCAGAACACCGGCGACCCCGATAAAACCAGTCATAGCGGCCGGGAAACGGTGGCCTGGGTCAAAGAAGCCGAGGCACGCGGTGCGGGCGAATTCGTACTGAACTGCATGAACCAGGATGGCGTGCGACAGGGCTACGACATCGAACAACTCAGCCTGGTCAGGAACAACTGCACCGTACCGCTGATCGCCTCGGGCGGCGCCGGCGCACGAGAGCACTTCGCCCAGGTATTTAAAGAAGCACACGTCGATGGCGGACTCGCCGCCAGCGTGTTTCACAAAAAAATCATAGAAATAGGCGAACTGAAACAATACCTCGCCGATGAAGGCATCGAGATAAGACAATGACAACTAATGAAAGCAGCACAAATATCGCATTTCTAACCGAACTGGAAGCCGTCATTCGCCAGCGGAGAACGTCAACAGCTGACAAAAGCTACACCAAGACCCTGTTCAACCGCGGCACGCCCTATATCGCCCAGAAAGTCGGCGAGGAAGCGGTTGAACTGGCGATCGCCGCCGTCCAGGGCGACAACGCCCGCACCATTTCAGAAGCAGCCGACCTGATGTATCACCTGCTGGTGCTGCTCGAGGCCAACGACCTCAGCCTGGCCGACCTGTCCGCCGAACTGGCCGCCCGGCATAGCTAAGTATTTATGGGGACAGTGACCTTAATTGAGTCGTTGTTTTCCTTAGCTGGTATGCACCTGGCGCTAATTAGGGTCACTGTCCCCTATACAAGGGTGACAAACAGCGGTCAAACCCGGATACTGCGCCGCTTTCCCCACGATAGAGTCCCCTCCGATGTTTCGCAATGCTCGAATTTACCGCCTCGAAAGCGACTGGCCTGAATCCGAGGAAGCTGCTTCCAGTGAACTCGAAAAAGCCGGCTTCACTCCCTGTGGCCCGTTAACTGAACGCAGTTCAGGTTGGGTTGAGATCGACCTCGCCATGGGTGATTCACTGGCCCGCCGACTCAATGGCGCAGAACTACTGAAGCTGCGCAGCCAATCCCGCGTGCTGCCAGCTGCGGTTATTAATGAAGCGCTGGAGGAACGGGTTGAGGAGTACCGCCAGCGTATGCAGGAACCCCCCGGCCGACGCGAAAAACGTCGTCTGAAAGCGGAAACGCGCGATGAACTCCTGCCCAAGGCATTGCTTAAATCCGACAAAATCTGGGGTTATATCGATCTGGGCGAGAAACTGATCGTAGTAGATTCCGGTCAGGGTGCCGCTGCCGAACGCTTTCTGCGCCACCTGCGTATGCCCTTCGGCGAACTGGCAATCAGGCCACTCAAGTTTAAAGAGCCCGTAGGCGAATTGCTCAACCGGATATTTCTGGGCAACGGGCCAGACACCTTTGCACTGGGACGCGAATGCCGCATGCAGGACGCCATGGATACGCATTCGACCGTGCGTTGGAATGATTTCGACCTGAGCGACAGCACTATTCGCAATCACGTCGCCGATGGTATGCATCTGACCCATTTAGCCATCGTTTATGACAACGTGCTCAGCTGCGTTGTGGATGAGAATGGCGTCATCAGCAAGATCAAGTTTCTGGGCGTGGATGACGACGCTACCGACGATGAGCACGACCCACTGGCGCGCTTCGACGCGGAGTTCGTGTTACTGACCGGCACGCTGCGCCGCTTACTGACTGAGCTTAAAAAATTGCTGGGCGGGTACGACTAGCAAAAAATGTCGAATGGGTCGTAAAGCGGGAGCACTCGGTTTGACGCCTTTGTGACTTGCTATAAGTCACACACATGCGTCTTTGCCGTCTCAGAATCTTCCAGCTGCGTCCAGGTCGTCTGGGGAATCGCCAACCCGCTGATACCGATGCAGGCCTTTGCCTCTATTACGACAGGTTCTTCCTCAAGTTTCCGGCCATAGGCAACCGCCCCTGACTGGGCAGCAGCTCGTTCACCGTTGGCACACATCGTCCGAATTTCCGTTGCCTTCGCATCCGCTTCGGCCCGCACTCTCTCTACTTCGGCCTGATCGATCTTCGCCATGCAGACCTGTATCTTTTGCGCCTCCTGCACCACGGCTTCTACTGTCGCGGGGTCTACTTGCTGGAGGACCGAATCAACGACCGCAGGATCTATATCACTTAAGTCCTGAGCAACAACCAGAACGGGCAAACACAATGCAACACCAAGCGCGACTAATTTCATGAAACAAAGACCTCTATATTTTCTGCAATAGAACCAACTAACTTTTCGACCGCATCGTCCGTGTATCTTTCGTCGGAGGGTCGCCCCCAGACTACATCCGGCCAACAATAATCATCTTTACGACGCCCGACTATATGCACATGCAACTGACTGACCACATTACCAATGGCCGCGACATTCAATTTGTCGATTGTATATTGGCTGCGCACATACTCGGCAATACGATCAACCTCATCCCAGAGCATGGCACGTTCGCTGCTCGCAAGATCAAAAACTTCTGTTTCCATGGTTTCAGGCACGAGCACGAACCAAGGCAGCGCGGCATTATTCATCAACAACAGATGACAAAACTCCATCCTCCCCAGAACCCGGCAATCCCGTTGTAACTGCTCATCCAGAACGAAGCTCATCAGCACCCAGCCCCTGTATACATGTTGCCGTATCCATCACATTGATACCGATACTGCGCAATTCCTGCCAGCCGTGCTCCGTAAAATTGGAGATGCCATCGGTAATAGTGACGACCCGAAAGTCTCTTTCACTCGCCCCGTAAACGGTTGCCCGAATGCAATTAGGATAATTGCAGCCAGCCAAAACAATAGTGCTAACACCTAGCGACCTGAGATGCGCCTCAAGAGCTGTATTGTAGAATGCACCCCACCGGGATTTATACAGATACCACTCACGGTCACTAATAGCCTGTAATTCACCGGTCAAAAGCAATTCATCATCCGGTTCGGCTGCGTCGACAGGCAGCAGTTCATCTGCAATAAGCCGGCCATCGCTACCCGCCAGAAACAGCGTTTCGCCATCCGCAATGGCTGCACGCCTGCATAATTCCGCATTCGAACCGTCTGGCACGTAAATCCTTAGCACGTGGACGATCGGTAGCGATGCCAGCCGGAAGGCGCTGCATAACGCGGCCATCTGCGGCAATGCGCGCGAGGTACCGGGAATTTCAAACGGTTGACCATCCAGCGTATCGTGCTGCACATCGATAGTCACCAAAGCTGATCGCCCGAACTCAGGACTGGTCCATAGGTCTTGGGTTGCCATAAGTATGCGCGCTCAGCCCTTGAGAACCAGGTAGATGCCGACCAGGAAACTGGCCGCGCCCCCGACGTAACGCACGGTAACGCCATCCGCAAGCGAACCGGAAAAAGTTTCCGTGACGCGTGCACCAAACTCGCCGGACATCTGGTAAGCCCAAAAGGCCAGGCCTGTGCCGGCAACAATCAGCACTATGCCCAGCATTCTGGTCGTATCTATTGACCCACCTGCCACGCCCGTCTCCTGCCAGCCAAAACTCGCCATTCAGGTTTAAAGTCTCTACTCAACTTCCGGCATTCCATACCTGACAGACTAACCGAGCGAATCAATTCGCGACAGTGCTACTGTCTGCACCCGGATCACGGTACGCTTTGGGCGACTTGCCCGTCCAGCGCCGAAAAGCGCGAGAAAAATTGCTCTGGTCGGAAAAGCCCAGCTGGAAAGCAATATAGCCCAGCGCATATTGATTATCGCGTACGTACTCAATCGCGAGCGCTCGGCGCGTGCTGTCGAGCAATTCCTTGTAGTTGGTATTCTCTTCGCGCAAACGTCGGTGCAAGGTACTACGACTCATGTGCAGGCGTTTGGAGACCTGCTCCTGATTGGCATTTCCAGTCGGCAACATGGCCATCAGCAGCTTACGGACTTCAGTACTGACCTCTTCCGGGTTTAATGCCGCTATGTAGTTTTCCAGAATCCGGTCGGATGCATGCAGCAAGTCTGAACTGCGGCCAGGTAGCGCTGCGTTTAACTCGGCTGAATCAAACACCAGGGTATTCTTTTGGGCCCCGAAAATTACCGGCGCTTTAAATAATGCCTCGTAGTCGCCGCCCCGGTGGTTGTCACTGAAGGCCAAACGTACCTCTGCCGGATTAAAATCGGGTTTAGTCGCGAGACGACACAAGCCAACAATGGAGGCGATAAAAGAATCAAACGGAATGGGGTCTAGCGGGTAAGCCGGATCAGTGTATTCGATCTCCAGAGTGCTGTTTTCGGTGTCGGCTACCAGGCTCAGCTGCAGGGGAACCGTCGCAATTACGCGGTAGTACCGACATAGAAGCTCAAGTGATTCCGCCAGTGTTTCACATGTCAGAAATGCAACACCCAGAGCATAAAAAGTCGTCGCGCGGACTTTCGAACCGATGACCAACCCGACTGAAGGATCATTGGTGGCCGCGGCAGCCAACTCCCACAGCCGCAGAATGGCCTCGCGCGATACACGGCTGCCGCTCACCTCGGCCATACGCGAGTCAATGCCGGCCTGCTCAAGCAGTGGCTCGGGATCTACACCGTAGTGCTGCCGCAAGACCTCTGAGATGAGGCGGATTACATCAGAAAGCGTTGTGGGCTCGACATCCATTGTGGGTTAATCATACCCGCAATGGCGCGAATGCCTAAATAGCCCACGAAGCATGCCTGCGTATCTGGCTAGGGGTTGCTTATTGAAGCCTGACCGAAGATGGCAGCATCGTCTGCAAGCTCAGGCCAGACTGACGGATACCAGCAATATCCCTGCCAAACTCGAGACCAAGACCCGTCTATATGACAACTTCCTCAGCGGGTTCCCGCAGGTTGTAGCGAGAACTCATAACGTAACCGTAAGCGCCCGCATTGGCGATCGCCAGCACATCGCCCTCACGTGTCTGCGGCAGCAGCCGATCGCTGCCCAAACGGTCACCCGTCTCGCAAATTGGCCCGACCACATTAACGATCTCGGTAGCGGCCTCGCCCACGCGGCTGATATTCGCTATCTCGTGATAGGCACCGTAAAGCGCGGGGCGTATCAGCGAGTTCATGCCGGTCGTGACGCCTACATACTGCACGTCACCCTTGCCCTTGATCTGCGTCACGGTCGCAAGCAATACACCTGCCTCGGCAATGACATACCGTCCGGGTTCCAGCCACAGTTCAAAACCTTCAAGCCGGGCGCGGGCCTGTGCCAGGCTCGCGTCCAGCGCGGCCATGTCCAGTGATTGTTGCCCAGGCATTTCGGGTATACCCAAACCACCCCCGAGATCCAGTATGCGCACGGTCGGGAAATGCTCGACCACGGCGATCAGAGATGCGGCCACGTCTTCCCAGTTGTCAGCCTGCAAGATGCCGCTGCCGGTGTGGGCATGCAGCCCCACCACTTCAGCCCCGCAGGCTTTTACCAGTGCGGCCGCTTCGTCGAGCTCAAACAACGGGATACCAAATTTCGAATGAACACCCGCGGTTTTTACATGCTCATGGTGACCGCGCCCCTGCCCCGGGTCCAGTCGCAGGAACACCTGCTTGCCGGCAAAGCTCTCACCCCATTCCCGCAGCGGGTGCAGGTTATCGAGTGTGACCCAGACGCCCTGCTCCAGCCCGAACTCGTATTCCTCACGCGGGGCAAAATTGGGGGTAAACAGGATGCGCTGGCGATCAATATCAGGGAACAGGTCGAGTATCAGGCGAATTTCGCCTGGCGACACCACCTCAAAATTCATGCCGCCGTCATGCACCACCTGCAGCACCTCGGGGTGTGAGTTCGCCTTGATGGCGTAAAACACCTGGTCAACGGCCTGTAATCCACGGAGGCGCGAGACAGCCGCAGCGATGGACGCGCGGTCGTATACATACGCCGATTCTTTAGCCTTTGCGATGTCGATTAACTGAGCACGCTTCTCAATCCACCAGGGGACAGGCGCAACCGTGGGTTCAGCAGCGGTCTGCGATTCTTCCTGCAATTCCTCCCAGGTTTCACCAAACACGGCGTCGGTCTTGGGTGGGCTGACTAAAGTAGCGTGAAACTTCCGGACGAGACGCTCGGCCTGATCCTCGTCCACGACAAAGCTCAGGTTCAGGTCGCTGGCCGCCTGGCTAAGCAGGTGAATACGGTTTTCCTGGAAAGCTTCCAGCGCCGGTCCAATCTCATGCAACATGGCACGGATCTTCTGTCCGACCAGGCTGACGACCGCCACATCCGGCAATATCCGCACACGACACAGGCGCTCAAGATTGAGTTGCAGACGCTCCATCATGGTGGCGTCCATGGCATTGGCACTTGGGTCGAGCGTGACTGTTACATTGCTCTCCGATGTAGAAACGAGATCAATAGATAACCCTAAGTCACTGAAACATTTAAAGGCTTGGGATAGAAATCCGACTTCCTGCCACATCCCCAACGTCTCCATAGAGACCAGCGTAATCCCGCCCCGCCGCGAGATCGCTTTGACGCGAGGTGCATCATCACCGGCATCTTTGGCAATAATCGTGCCCGGCGCATCGGGCCGCGCCGTGCTCTTGATCCACAGTGGAATCCCGGCACGTCGCACCGGCGATATCGCCCGTGGATGCAAAACCGAACCACCCGTCGAGGCGATTTCCTGCGCCTCTTCATAGCGCAGGGCTTTTAGCAACCGCGACCCTGAGACGGCGCGCGGGTCCGCGCTGAACATCCCGGGCACATCAGTCCATATCTCCAGGCGCTCGGCCTGCAGGCGGCCGGCAAAATACGCGGCCGAAGTATCGGAGCCACCTCTGCCCAGCAAAATGGTCTCGC
>Ga0055584_100006176_pt1 | contig 11745 bp, 8 predicted proteins | sample OSDHelmetaG_FD_58716 | JGI IMG/M metagenome (GOLD analysis project Ga0055584, IMG submission 58716) | Pelagic marine sediment microbial communities from the LTER site Helgoland, North Sea, for post-phytoplankton bloom and carbon turnover... | ecosystem: Environmental > Aquatic > Marine >... | reverse complement strand
CGCCGCTTGTTGAGCAGATGAATAATGATGGGCGATGCGATTGCGAGACCGCCCAACAGCATCCATGGATTTAAAAACCAACTTAACATCTTTGTCTTTCCCTTTTGTCGCCCGCGTCACCTGAACAATCACCCACTGCGTTCAAAGTGAACCATAAAAAATTCCACTTACCCCTGACGGCCTGTCGAGACACACCGCACTAGAGATTCTTCCTTCGTGACTTCGCCCGAAAATTGAGATAGCTCGAAAGCACTCCATCCAAAGGCTTGGAAGTGTCAAGCAAGACATGGTCAACCCCTGCGGTAGCACAAACCTTCTTGACGCGTGTCATGTAACGTTCCACCGCCTCCATATACGACTTACGCAATGAACGTGGTTCAGCATGCAATTCCCCCGCAGTCTCCATCCCCTGAAAAAGAGTGTTATCCTGAAATGGAAACTCCAGTTCGTCGTGATGCATGACATGAAAAACAACGACCTCATGACGCCGCAAGCGAAACTGAGCCAGTGCTTTGGCCAGTTCCTCCGGATCGATAAACAAATCGGAAAACAGGGCAATGACACCCCGTTTTCGAATTTGAGAACCCAAGGCAATAAACGGATCACTGACATCCGTCGTATTCGCCGGTTCAGTTTGCTCAAGCTCATGGAGCAACAGCTTTAAATGAGACGGATGGGACGACGATTTTAAATTTTTATCAATCTTGTCACTGTACAACACCAGACCAACAGAATCCTGCTGCTGCTGCATCAAGTACCCCAAACTGGCCGCCGCGGTCGCAGCATAATCAAACTTACTCCAACCCGTTTCCTCACCGTAACGCATCGACTTACTGCAATCGACGATGAGATGACACTTCAGGTTGGTCTCCTCTTCGTATTCTTTAATATACAGACGATCGGTTTTAGACCAGACTTTCCAGTCGATATGTCGCAGATCGTCGCCCGGAGAATATTCACGGTGAGCAGCGAATTCGATTGCGAACCCGTTAAACGGACTGCGGTGCTGCCCCGATATAAACCCCTCAACCACCAGCCGAGCGCGAACCTCTAGACGTTTGATTTTGTCGAGTGTCTTGGGATCCAGATATTTGTTTGCCGGACTGTCAGTCGCCATAAACGATCATTCTTTAGAAATAAGCAATTAGATTTTCAAGCGGTTCTCATTCAGCCGCAGGCCAAATTTCAACTCAAGATCTCACTCAACTAAACGCCTTCACAAGCTCGGGGGATATCTGATCCCCTTCACTTCGCTCCGGAATTTCATTGAGAAGACGGTCGATAATGTCATCCGATGTAACGCCCGTTGAGTCCGCATTGAAATTTGTAATCACTCGATGCCGTAAAACCGGCTTGGCAACGGCACGCAGATCTTCCGTCGTCGCGTAACTTCTACCCTCAAGCACGGCCCTCGCCTTGGCACCCAAAAGCAGGTTCTGCACACCCCGCGGACCCGCACCCCAAGAAATCGCTTCCTTAACAAAATCTGGACAGTCATCTTCAAGCACTCGCGTTGCCCGGACAATCCGCAAGGCAAAATGAATCAAATGAGGAGCCACTGGAACGCGACGAACCAGCTGCTGCAACCGCAGGATATCCTCACCTGACAGAACCTGCTCGACCGTCTGATTGACATCGGCAGTCGTAGTTGCAGCAATTTGAAACTCCTCTTCATAACTGGGATATTTCACGAAGATCTTAAACATGAACCGGTCTTGCTGAGCCTCTGGAAGTGTATAAGTTCCTTCCTGCTCGATCGGGTTTTGGGTTGCCAGCACGAAGAACGGAGCCGGCAATTGATTTCGTTCTCCGCCAATCGTTACCTGTTTCTCTTGCATCGCCTCCAGCAATGCCGCCTGTGTTTTAGGTGGAGTTCGATTAATTTCATCAGCCAACACAATATTGGCAAATACCGGACCCTTCAAGAACTTAAACTCTCGCTTACCCGATGCCTTGTCTTCCTGAATCACTTCCGTTCCAACGATGTCACTCGGCATCAAGTCAGGCGTGAACTGAATACGGTTGAAATCAAGATTAAGCGTATCTGCCAAGGTACTAACCATCAGCGTCTTCGCCAGTCCGGGAACACCCTCCAGTAGACAATGCCCCTGTGCAAAAATCGCGATCATCAGTTGCTCAATCACTTCGTTTTGACCAACGATGACTTTCCCCAACTGTTCGCGAACCGCTCGATAAGATTCACTCAGTTTTTCCAGTGCCTTAATCTCGTCGCCACTCAATTCAGCTTGGCCACCAGAAACGCGATCGTTCATACTATTTTCCTGACTCGGTAATAAAGTTTTTCAAAAATGGAAGTCCATTTCGCGAGAGTCTCATGCCTTTCAACCACATCCGCTAGTTCACTGGTCGGAACTCCGAACAGATGACTGCGATTCGCAATTTTAAGTGCTGACAATGTGCTGACTCAATTTTTCGCGAAACCCCTTCAGCTTTGCGCCCTGTTTTTATCTTAACAAAAAGTTGATTCGTTCGGCTAAAACCGCGACATGCGCAACGCGCAGTTACCCAACACGCTCACTTCGATTAAACTCTGATTCTAACCGATGAACGGGCTAATGTTCCACCTTCCAATCAAAACGTACGCAAAACTTCGTTTCTTTCGGAATGTTTCATTATTTTGACCAATTGAGAATTTTTTTTGAACCTCCCGAATAACTGTCTAACAATTTGAAATTTTCATTGTTTGCGTGATAACTAACTAAACTTCGTGTCGACCTAGAGTATCAGTGGCCAAAAATTAGCATTCCGAGATCAATCTCGCCACAATTGTGATTTAGTGATTGCCTTTCCGCTGCAACCATGGACCCCAAGCAATCTGGCAGATCACTTTAAAAACCGAATCAACTTAAAAAAACCAAATCACCTTTTAAAAAAAGCCTACATGGTCGAACAAACCACAATCCAGCCACCGCACCGAAAATGGCGCCCCCTTGGAATGTCGTTTTTGACTCACAGCCTATTAGTAATTCTCTTCATTATTTTTGGAATTTTTGCGAGAACTCCCCAACCCGAAACCGGAACATTACGTCGCGCGGGGGTTGTTCTGGCTGTTCAAAGTGAGACCGACACCACCGAATACCTCGACGAATCAGATTTTCCGGAAGAAAGTCAAACAGAAGCCCAGACAAAACAGTCGGATCCATCTAACCTCCCCCCTCCAGCAATGGCCGCTCCACCTTCAACACCAGACATCTCTGAACTGGCAGGCCCTCCAACCTTACCCGAAGCTCTTATCGACGCCAACGACATGTCCGAGGCTATCCAACGGGGCAGCGCGGATTCGCACTACGAACTTTCAAAAGATGACTTGAAACTTATCGCTGCCGATCAAAAACTGATTAAATCCCGAGCACCTGTTGGTGACCCCACCACCATCAGTGTTTTTGGAAGCGGAGGTGTCTCCGGCCGATCTTTTGTTTTTCTGATCGATAGGTCTTTCAGCATGGGCACCCAGGGCCTCGGTGTGATTGCGGCGGCAAAGCAGGAACTTGCAGCCGCGATCAATCAACTTGAGCCGTACCACAAATTTCAAATCGTTGGCTACCACCAACGAACCCACACAATGCTGCGACGCCAGTTACTCACCGCCAGCGAAACCAATAAAGCAAAAGTTCCGGAGCACATCCAGAGCATGGCAGCTTTTGGATCAACAAATCACGAAAACGGACTGTTTGCCGCTCTGGCCTTTAAACCGGATGCGATCATTTTCATGACCGACGGAGGTTATCCCGAGCTTAACAGTGGTCAATTAAAAATGATACAAAAACTCGCCCCGCCGGGCTGCGAGATCCACTGCATCCAGTTCGGAATTGGCCCGCTTCAATCCACAAAGAATTTCATGACCGAACTTGCGCAACAAAACGATGGATCTTTCCGTTATATTGATGTGTCGAAATGGAAACAAGAAAACTAGGGAGAAACCCATCACCAATTCAACTCTCTTTGATTTTGCCAACCGACTTCGGTTTCGCCTCACCACACTAATGCTGTTAGGCCTGGTATGTCTCCAAGTGTTTCCCGAGCAGAACACATTAAACGCTGAGGAATTTCAAATCAGCCTGCAGTCAGGGACCGTCATTACTGTCGACGTAAAAACACCTACCCTGAAATGGACACGTGTATCCGACAGCGGCGAGAGCAGTGAAGAGACGATTGAAATTGCCCGACTAAACCGGATGATTCTGAGTGAATCTCCAGTAGGAAAAAAAGTAGAGACCATCAGGCAATTAATCACAAACCTTGCAGGCGATAGCTATCAAAAGCGGGAGTTGGCGGAAGAGAGACTTTCCGAACCTGAAACGGCTGGGCAATTTATGGAAATGCTCCAGTCCAACTTGGACCACCCCAATTTCGAAGTCCGTTATCGGATCCAGCGAATTTTAAAAAAGCTCGAAGATCAGGACGCAACCGAACAGGACAACCAATTTGATAGGCTCTTTTTCAAGGACGGGCAAATAGCTGAAGGAGACTTGGGAAACCTAAGCCTCGAGTTGTCCTACCGCGGGCAGCCATTGAATCTAAAACGCGAGCAAATCGCGATGATCTCCCAGCCAACTAACAAACCAAGGTTTGCAGACAGTGGTAAAAAAATTGATGTGGAGATTTTCCACAAACCGCTAAACATTTTCTATCGGGTTGACCAAACGAGGATTGACTTTGAAAAATCCCCCGACGGAGTCGAACTGCGTCGCCCCGCAGATGTCAGCCAGACCTTCGTTCCCGTCGGGCTTAAGCTAGGCACTGAGCAAAAAGGGTACATAGGGATTTCTGGTTACGGGTTCAAATTCGGACCTGAAAAACGCGCCAGTGGAAACTCAATTTGCGTCTACGAAACTGTAGGGACTTATTCCAAACGCTTTAAAGGAATCATGGAGATGCGGTTCTGCATGCCTAATCAGCCGTCGGTTGCCGCAGGCGTGATGGAATTTGGTATGCAAATGGCCCGCGTCAACCACAGCCGCGATTTCATTGTTGAGGCCTACAACGCAGACAACCAACTCCTCGCGTCTGTTGAGTCGTCGGACGAACCCTGTGTGTTTTCAGGAATCAAATCAACCCAGCCCATTGCGAAAATCAGAATCCTCTCTAACCCATACCTTTTTCGAATTGACCGAGCCATCGATGAAGATTATGCGGTTGATTCCATCTGTTTCTCACCCCCCGTCCCGATCGACTCACTAGCCCCCAAAAACCAACCTTCGGTGACATTGAACAATGGTGATTTACTGAAAATAAATAAAATCAAACTTTCAGGCCCCGACGCGATCTCGATCAGTCCGGTCGGTGAACAGAATTACAAAATTGGATTCGACGAAATTCGATCCATAAATTTCAATCATAGTTTTCAGAAAGACCCCCAATCTTTTACTCGCCTGCGACCAAAGCAAGTTCTAGATACTTGGACGGCGATGATTAGCGATGGCAGCATTCTTTTTATTGAGCCCGGCACCCCAATGACCAGTACTCTATTCCCAAAAGTCCAGCTTGACCTCGAGACTTTCACAGGCATGTGGCTGACCCGCAACCCATCGCGATTCCCAATGAAGTCCGATTTTGAAAAAGGCAAGAACGTCATCGTCTTTCCAACCTGTCGAATTATCCCTGAATTAATCTCATTTGCCGATTATGGTTTTGCATGGGATGAGCGTGCGGAAAAAATCGTACAAGACCTCCAGATCGAAGGCGATGAGAAAGACCAAGATGACCCTACTCCCAACGTGGACCGCATCACTTATGAGACCGCATCGGCTGAAAGCAGTCCGACCGTATGGCTTAAACCACCTCGCACAATCGAGGCACGCCAAGGGCGAATTATTTTGGCCGATGGGCAGCAACTGATCCTCAATGGAGAATTAAAATTTCAGCTCACTGAAATCCAAGAGGATAAGATTACGCTCTCCGTTGGAAAAGAAATTGCCACGATCCCTCTGGAGCAAATTCAGATCATTGAGTTCCCGGAACGCCCGTAAAAGGTACTACCCACGACGGCTTAATCCTCCATCAAAACCGTTTTCTTGAATCAATCCCCCAAGTCCACCCCCGCACAAAGCACGTTCTTGTGGACATCACTTCTTGATTTGGCCAATCTATGAATACAGAAACATCTGCAATGGAACTGGACGTGATAGCCGTCGGTGCCCACCCGGATGATTGCGAAATTGGCTGCGGCGGCACACTCGCAAGCCTCGCCGCTCAGGGACTTCGCGTCGGCATTATTGATTTAACCAACGGCGAACCAACCCCACGTTGTCCCAGCCCGAAGATCCGAATCGCCGAGGCCGAAAGAGCAGCTGAAGCACTCGGAATAAAGAAACGAGTCATCCTCGACCTACCTAATCGCGAACTTTTTGACAACTTTGAATCCCGGGTTGCACTGGCAACTCAGTTTCGCATTTATCGTCCGAAGATCATTTTTTGCATCGATGGGAAAACGCCCATGGCTTCGCCTGACCATTGGCAAGCGATGCAAATAACCGAAGCCGCGATTTTCTATAGCCGCTTAACTAAATGGGATGCACATTTTGGCGGCCTGCCGGTTCACACGATTTCTCGTCAAGTGAATTACTCACTTTTCTTTGAATCGGAATGGAGCGGTTCGGGACCGCGGCAATTTGTGTTCGACATCGCCGAAGCTATTGATAAAAAAATCGAAGCCGTGCGCTGCTACAAGACCCAGTTTCCACCCGAGAAAGATTATATCTATGACCGCATTCGCGCCATGGCCAACGCCGTCGGCCTATCAGCAGGGTTTGACTATGGCGAAGTCCTCAGCTCAACAAGAGCACTTGGCACTCGTAATCTAATTGCTACGCTGATGCTGGATGAATGAAAAACCCCTCCTAAATTCTTAATTGTTTAAAACACCAACCATGCCAAGTTCACGTATCAACTTCATGAGTGCCGCCGAGAAACAACTCGCTGGAATCATGGAACTCCCATCGCCTGCGGCCACTGGTAAACAGCACCCTGACACCTTTGCGTTATTCGCCCACTGCTTCACCTGCACGAAAGATCTAAAAGCAATCGTGCGTATTAGTCGCGGCTTAGCAAAGCGAAACATAGCCGTGCTCAGATTTGATTTTACAGGACTTGGTGATAGCCAGGGAAATTTTGCTGACACCAATATTGAATCCAATCTCTCAGATATTAAATCTGCAAGCCGGTGGCTTGCGGAGCACTACCAAGCTCCCTCTTTATTGATTGGACACTCTCTTGGCGGAGCGGCAATGATGGCTTCGGTCGAGTCGATTCCATCCTGCCGCGCACTCGCAACCCTCGCTTCCCCTTCGTGCACGCGGCACCTTGCGGAATTCCTGGGAAGCCAGAATCCGGAAATCAATTCCACCGGCAGCGGAACCGTGACAATTGGAGGCAGAACCCATACCATCAAAAAACAGATGCTCGACAGCTTAAGAAATTTTAATCTGGAGGAGCGAATTCAGCGGATCAATGTCCCTCATCTGATCCTGCATTCCCCGGCCGACGAAACACTGGATTTCCAACACGCGGTCGAAATTTTCGAAAACACCGCAGGCGCGAAGTCACTTATTACGCTCGTAGACTCCGATCACCTCTTTGTAAATCGTCCCAACGACACTACCTACGTTGCGGATTTAATAGCGACTTGGGGCAACCGTTTTTTAGCGGAAACCAGTTAAGGCTCCGAGCAAAGCCCAGCTCCAAGACAATGCCCAAGCGAGTGGCCGCGTCTGCTTCCAAAAGCACGCGTTAAACAGCTCTTGCAGAATTTGCGAACCTCGGCAACTCCGCCTTACTTATCACGCAGCGATTTAAAGTACTGCTGAGCGTGCTCCCGTTGGATCCGCGACATTTTTTGGTTTTCAAGCGGATCCGATTCCTTACTAATCGAAGCCTCGATCAAATCGCGGGTCTCGCTGACCGAACGACCCACCAAATTTTTTCCGTCGGCGGTGCCAGTGACGACCGTCTGCCCTTGCTGGAGCTTTCCTTTAACCTTCGATTTGAAGGTTCCCGTATCACCTTTTTCCAAGTCCCGCTGGCCGGCTCCCCTGCCATTTCCTTCGGCCCAATCCTGCCATTTCGGCGGACCGTCCTTTTGGCCTTGCCCTTTTCCCTTTCCTTCAGCAAGGCCATCCTTACAGTCATCGGCCATGTTCTCAAGATCTTCCAGGGCTTCCATCTCGCCCATTTCCTGCTGCATTTGCTCCAATTGTTTGGCGAGGTCGTCGAGAGCTTCGCCAGCTTGCTGCATCGCCTGCTGCTGATTCTGAGGATCCCCCTGCTGGCCTTTTTGCCCCGGTTTCTGGCCTCCTGGTTTGTCCCCAGGCTTCATGCAATCGGCACAATCTGCAAGTTTTTGTGCCATTTGCTTAAGCTTATCTTGCTGCTGATCCATCGCTTTTTTCTCATCAAGCTTCTGTTGCAACTGAGCTGCTTTATCAAGATCCCCTTCTTTCACAGCCTTTTCAATTTGCTCTTCTAGCTTCTTTTTTTCCGCCTCGTGTTGCTCCGCAGCTTTCTTTAATTCGTCCGCCATCTTTTTGAGATCTTTCGCCAACTTCTTCTTTTCGATCTCACTGAGTTCTCCCGCCTTGAGCTTCTTCACTAAATCTTTAACTGCTTTTTTCGCATCCGCCATATTCCCCTTGCTCATTGCATCAGCAAGTTCTTTAGCGGGGCCTTCACCAGCGTCTTTTAATTTATTGAGGCTTTCTTTTAACTCCTTGCTACTGCCAAGTTCTCTTTGACGTTCAGCAATTTGTTTCTTGATGTCGTTCAGTTTGATCAATGCATCTTTTTTCCCAGTCTCTTTTTCGTCGATTAATTTGTCGAACTTTTTCTCGAGCGCTTCGACCTTTCCATCGGCGTCTTTCAATCCTTTGGCAATTCGTTCTTTTCGTTTTTGCTCAATTTGCTTTTTCAATTCCTTAATTGCAATTTCAACTTGCTTTGCATCAGTTCGCTCAGGCTCCGACGCACCCGCCTTCTTTTCGGCGTTTGGAATCATCATAATTCCAAACAAAAGTAAGACAGGGATGATTGGCAGAAATGCGCGAGCCGTGGGTTGATAACGAAATTCATCTCGGACATCGATAATATCCGCCTGATCGGCTGCATCGTTTAGCAAGGCCTGCCCCACGCTTGTTTTGGCAATTCCATCTTCCAGCATTAACGCGCTTGAAAGCCGTTCCTTCAAACCAAATCGCCGATCAACTTCGATTGCTGCACTTAATTGCGAGGCGGTTTTCCGCCATGTAACAATCAAGGGAATCAGAACTCCTAAAAGAGCTCCTCCAGCAATCCAAGAATAAACCCAATTTTGATAGTCAGACTCCGATTGAAGAAAACTCAAATACCAAATTTTAGGAACCGCCAGGCCAATCGCAGCCAAGAGCAGGCACGAAAACGCCGACCAGGTAAGAACGTTGAAAAAATAGCCAATCACAATGCGACGACGTGCCTGTGCGACTTTTTTAAGGATCTTGTTCACAACCAACTCCCTGTTTCAATTTCCCAATCCACTCAATGCCTGTAGCCTGACGGTAAAATGGGACTAAAATCACCAACGTCTGCAGGCCCTGCGGTACACTTTACCCCAAAGACTGTTATCTAAGTTTCATTATATGTGCCATTTTCAGGACAAGGCTATTGGCAATCCCGCGATCCAACCGAAAAAAACAACATATATTTTCATTTTTACGTTAGTCCCTTTGTTTAACCTCGGTAAAAAAGAGGGGTAAGCAGGAACAACTCCTCGAAAAATCCGTTCGACATCGTGGATTTTTGACAGCACTTACGCTGTCGACCAGCCCAAAGGCCAGTTTCATGGTTGAGAATAATACCATCGACAAATTGATTTCCGACCCACAAAGTGACTTGCCGTCTCCTTTGACCGCTCCCAAGGCTGATCTTGTGATTTACGACGGAACGTGCAATTTTTGCTCGTCCCAAGTGAGGAATCTCTCCCGTTTTGATGGCAAGAACCGCCTAGCGTTTGTCTCTCTGCACGATCCGTTTGTTGCCGAACAAATCACCGATCTAAGCCACCAGCAACTGATGGAACAGATCTTCTTGATTCCCAACCACGATGGTGAGTATTCCGATCGCCGCCTCGGAGGCGCTGCTGCCATTAAGTATCTGACATTACGTTTGCCAAAACTTTGGATCCTTGCTCCCCTTTTTCATGTGCCATTCACGGGATCGCTTCAGCAATGGGTATATCGTCAAATCGCAAAACGGCGCTATAAGATCGCTGGCAAGAAGGAAGATCCATGCGATGATCAAGGCACCTGCGATCTGCACTTCCGTGATTAAGTCACAATGGAACCTCACAGCGTTAACGGAAACCACACCGGCTGAATCGGGCACGACTGACTGTTGAAATCCGTTCGATCAAAGCGACATGAAGGGCAGTAACACCCATAGCAATGCTGCCAGTAAAAAACCAAGGACAGAGACGACAGTTGAGATAACTGTCCAAGTCTGAAAGGTCTGCTTTTCAGTCATCATCATATAGCGACTGACAAGCCAAAACCCACTGTCATTAACGTGCGATACAGCAGAGGCTCCCGCCGCGATCGCAACGACTATCAACGCGAGTTGCGCCTGAGAAAGCCCCTCTACCATGGCGGTCATCAGTCCCGCTGCCGTCACCATGGCTACCGTCGCTGAACCTTGCGCAACACGAACGAACAACGCGAACAAATAGGCGAGCAACAAGACTGGAATTCCCCAGCCCTGACAGGCTTCCCGCAAGGCATCGCTAACGCCACTCGCTCCCATAACTTCTTTAAAAACTCCCCCGGCTCCCGTGATCAGAATGATAATGCCCGCTGGACCCAATGCCTTGGTCGTCACTTCCATCAACTCGTTTTTATCGTAACCACGAAGGTAGCCGAAGAAAATTAATGCCATCACGGTTGCAATGAGAAGAGCAATGATCGGATGCCCGACAAAATAAAGAAACTTCATTCCCAGTGGTGCTCCGGCAACTGCCTTGGCTTCCGCTGCCGCATACTCGCTGCGATCCAGCCCCGTATCGAGATCGAAAACAAGATACTCTCTGACAAGTGTCCCAACCAAAATTAATAAAATTGGAAACCCAATCATGATCAACACAGAAAGAAAGCTCGGCAGGCTGTCCTCTCCATCGACCGGCCCTTCGTCAAAATCAACAGGTGGCGCGATGTACAGCTTCTCAGACATCCGCTTTGGAAGCCAAACCCCACATACAATTGCAGTCGGCAAACCGACGATGCTACCGAATAGAATTACCCACCCCAGCCCGACTCCCAGTTCGTAGGCAACCCACACTGGCCCGGGCGTCGGAGGGACGAACGCATGAGTCACCATCAATCCCGCTAACAGAGGCAGGCCAAACGCCAGCACAGACTTGCCGGTCTTCTTGGAAAGTGCGTACAGGATCGGTGCCAAAATCACCAAGGCAACATCCAAAAACACTGGGATAGAAATGATGAACCCAGTCAAAACCATCGCCCAGGATGCACGCTTTTCACCAAACAGTTTCAATAACGATTTAGCCAAGCTCTGAGCGCCACCGGAGTGTTCAAGCAACGATCCAAAAATTGCTCCCAGCCCAATGATTGTGGCAATAAAACCAAGACTAGACCCCATACCATTTGTTATCTCCGCACCGATTTTGGCGAGCTCTAGCTCTCCCGCACCTCCGGTCATTTCCTGAGACGACCCGACCGCGACAAACAAACTTGCCAAAATCAGCGC
>Ga0055584_100006175_pt1 | contig 11746 bp, 7 predicted proteins | sample OSDHelmetaG_FD_58716 | JGI IMG/M metagenome (GOLD analysis project Ga0055584, IMG submission 58716) | Pelagic marine sediment microbial communities from the LTER site Helgoland, North Sea, for post-phytoplankton bloom and carbon turnover... | ecosystem: Environmental > Aquatic > Marine >... | reverse complement strand
TGCGACGGTCATTTTCTCAATGGTGACCGGTGCCGCGGCAACGCATTATGGCCTGCGAAGTCTGGTTGAATGGCTCGAGTCGGGCGCGGATAAGCTGAAGGCTGAAGAATGGAGCCTGAGGGAATCTGCCGCGGTTCTGATTGCGGAGGCGATACAGATCGCCTGGTTCGTGTTTCTGCTTTCATTTCTTCCGGGCACCGGGGGCGCACTGGGTGCGCTAATGTACACTCTGGGACAGCTGGCCGTCGCGCGGATCAATGCCGTAGTGCCGGAGGGTCTGGTGAGCGACCGCGGCAATCAGCTGTACGAAAGGTTGCTGGGTTCATTGCCTCGGCAGAGCACGATGCTGGTTGGCGTCCTGTTTCTGTTTTCGATCTGCATGGCGGAATTCGAGGCGGCCGGCATCGAACTGCTCTTGTGCCTGCTGGTCATGCGATTGGCAGTACCGTTGCTTTCGCACCTTTTTACATCCGGTCTGTTGCCGATTGCCTTGCGTGAATTGCCGGCCGGCTCGCGGCGCGAAATGCGCTGGTGGAGCGATGGTGCGATTTCTGTGGCCAGCGTGTTTCTCGGCGGCTACGTGATCTTGCACGCAGTTCGCTCACCGACGTTCTGGGTGCACTCCGATTTGTGGTGGATGTTTTCACTGGCCGTGGCGACGGGACTGGTCGCACGCCTGCTTCTGGATGTTCTGGGATCGTATTACGGACAGCGCCTGGCGTCGGTCGAAATGGCCCCCGGACCGCAATCGATGCTGTCGATCAACGCGATCCGTTGCGTGGAGGGTGGGTTGCTCGTGGTATGCCTGTTGGTGGCGGACAAACTGGTCTGGGTCGATCCGCTCAGTCGGTTGGCGGCGGATCTCAAGGCGTTCAATGCGTGGGGTTTCGCGGCTGTTCTGTTGGGTTACGGCTACTGTCTGGGCGATCTTGTTTCCGGAGTTCCGTTCGAAGCCAAGAGAGATGATCTACCCCCAGGCGTTGCCCCACCGTTGATTTCGGCTCCCAGATATGATGTTGAATGCCTCGCTCTGGCGGTCGTGGTGATCGTGCTGTTGGCTGATGCTTTCGACCAACCGCTCGTGCAGTTCAGCATCATGAACACCAAGAATGCGATCGGTGCGTTGATGGGCGTGCTGTTGCACGGTTTGCTGTTTCCGTTTGCCATGGCCATCCCGTTGGACAACGCGAAGAACACCGCGTCAGATCAGGCAGTTGCCAACGTGCGACGTATACACGGATTTCTGGCGATGTTCTTTCTCCATCTCGGCTTTGGGGTTGCGCTGCCGATGTTCAGCGTTTTCTCGTTTGCGACTTGTCTGCTGGTCATGACGTTGATCGACGTGTTCGTTGGTGCGGGGAAATCTCCCGACGAGCGGTTCAATCAACACTCGTTTCTCTTGATCGGTTACCTGGGGTTGGGCATCGGTACCGAATTGATCCGGGTGTTTGGCACCAGCGGCGAAGTGTTCCTGATGGAGTTTCCGTTCATTGGCCACTGGCTGGCTGATTCACTGAACGTCAACCACGTCCGTTATTCTTTCGCGGCCGGGATTGTAGCCTTCAGCGTCTGGCTGGGTTTCAGCCTCTATCGGCGGGGGCTCACATATCGCCTGGCGGAAGCCAAGAATGACTAAGGCGACTTCGTGAGCGTCGAGAGGTATTCGACGAGGTCGACCATTTCTTGGACGGACATCAACTGTTGGAGGCCGGTGGGCATCGTCGACAACTGCGATTTGCGTTGAAAGTCGATGTCGGACTTCTTGATGCGGTTGACGATGCCGCCGACGGTCTTGATGGCGAGTTCGGCTTTGGTATCGCTGACGAGCAGACCGTAGTATTCGTCGCCGTCTGTGGTTTCGATCGACCAAGATTCGTAGCCCATGAGGATGCCGCTGCTGGGAGCGAGGATGGATTCGTAGAGGGCTTCCTTGGTGAGCTTGGAGCCGATCTCGGACAGGGCGGGGCCGAAGTCGATGCCGGCACCATTGATTTGGTGGCAACGATTGCAGGCGACGGTTTCTCGGCTGTAGATCAATTTGCCACGTTTTGGGTCGCCGTCCTTTTTCACGAGTTCGGCGATGGTGGGAAAGGCTTCGCCACTTTGGGTCTGCGGGAGAGGAAGGAGTTTGGCTGCCTGTTGTTTGATGTCTTCCCAGCGGGCGGAGTTCAATTCCATGGATGCTGTCAGCTTGGTGGTGTCGGGGATGGAGTCCGTCTCAGCTAGTTTGAGCAGGGCTTGGGCACCTTGCCTGAACTTGGCGAGTGAACGGGCGGCTTCCTTTTGGAGTTTCGGGTCGAAGCCGGTTTTCAACAACGGCAGGAGGATGGGGACGGTAGAGCTCTTCAATGTGTTGCCGAGGGCTTCGGCCAGCTTGGTTCCGCGCTGGACGTCCTTTCCGGTCAGGACGGATTGCAGCAGATCGGATCCTTGATTGGCCAAGATCAGATTGACGGCGGTCACGCCGGCGTTGCTGTTGGGATTCTTGATGGCCAGTTTCAGCAATTGCGGATTGCGATCCTTGAGTTGGAAGACCTCGACGAGTTCCACGAATTGCTCGGAGCCTTCAGTGGCTCCCAGGACCTTGCCCAAGGCGTCTTTCAGGCGTGGATTGGCGTTCACCTTTTCGGGGCCGAGGCGGGTCAGCGCACCGATGAGGGTGGTGAGCTTTTCTGGGGGGATGTCGGCGGCTCCAAGGGGTGAAGTGAAGACGCTGAATGCAAGGGCAAAGCCGAGCAACAGTCGGAGACAGCCGGACTCGCAAGCTCGTTCCTCCATTTTGCAATTGAGCGTTCTTGGTGTCATTGGAAGGACGAGCTGCGAGTCCGTTTGGGGGTTGATCAACTGAACTACAGGCCGAGGGAACCGAGGGCGATTTCGGCGAGGGCGTCGTCTTTCTCTTTGCACTTTGGGATGAAATCCAGGGCGCGCATGTACCGGGCCTTCTCCTCAGGCTTGGTCTTGGGATCGGTGATGATCTTGGCGAGGTAGGTGGCGGACTTCGGAGCGTGAATACGCCAGATGATGTCGCGGCCGCCTTTGGTGTTCCAATTGTGGATGCCTTTGATCCATGTGTCGAAATAGAGGGTTTCATGTCCACGGGCAGCGATGCCGATCGCTTCGAGATACCAGCGGTCGTTGCCGGTGTGTTCGCTGGCGAGCAATCCCCAGATCGGGGCGACAGCGCGTGGCTTTTTGGTGTTGGCCAAGGCAATCAGACATTCGCGCCAGACAGATCGCGGTTGTTGATTCAAAACGAGTTTGTTGACCAACGGCAGCGTGTCGATGTTGTGCTGGCGGGCGATCCGCAGGGACATGCCGCGGACTTCCGGGTGTTCGTCGTTCATGGCCGCGTCGATCGTTGGCTTGGCGTTGCCCTTGATCATGGCCAGGAGCCAGAGAGCCCGGGCGCGAAAACGCGGGTTGGTGTCTTTGGCCAGTTTGGCCAACGCTGGTCTGGCTTTGGTTTGCAGTTTGTGCAGCTCGTTCCAGGCGATGTAGCGGACGGCATTGTTCGGGTTTTTCACGGCGGCGATGCAACCGTCGACGGTTTTGAAATCGAACTTTGGAGTGTGATATTTGGAGTTGCCTTTCGGGGCGACGCGGAAGAGGCGGCCGCTCTCGATGTGGCGTGCGTTGTGACCTCCGACACCGGGGTCATACCAGTCGGCGGCGATGATTGAGCCGTCGGGGGCGGTCTTCACGTCGGAAGGGCGGAACCATTTGTCTTTGGTGCCTTCGAGGATGTTGACGGTGGTGGCTGTGTAACCGGCGCCATCGGCTTTGACGGGGTAGGCGCGAACAACGCTGGGACCGGCGTCGCAGTGGATCATCTGACCTTGGAATTCTTTGGGCAACAGGTCGCCTTCGTAAATGCAGATGCCGGTGGGGGAGCCGGCTCCGGTCTGGAGGAGATTGGGCACGACGCCGGGGTCGTTGAGATGCCAGTGTTGCTTGGGGATTTCGGTGTGCATGCCGGTGCGTTTGGCCCGCCAGCCGGCGCCGGTCAATTCGTCCTTGTAGCCGAAGTTGCCGTATTCCATCACGTAATTGATGCGGACACCCTTGTTGCCGTCGTCGTCGTTGTCGGACTGCCAAATGGTTCCGAAGCTGTCGACGGTGACCATCCAGTTGTTGCGGAAGTTCCAGCCGAGGGTTTCGAACTCGCCGCCGTCGGGATAGCAGCGGAAGACCATGCCTTCCTGATACGGCTTGCGCTGATTGTTCACCTCATTGCCGGCGAGATCGACGATGGGTTTGCCCTTGGCGTCTTTGATCTGGCGGCCGGCGTTGCCGAAGTTGAAGTAGAAGCGGCCGTCGGGGCCGAACTGGACCTGATGGATGCCGTGATCGTGTTGGGTGCCGGAGATGCCGGTGAAGAGAGGTTCAAAACGGTCAGCCTTGTCGTCACCGTTGGTGTCGTGGAAGACGAGGATCTTTTCGCCAACCGCCACGATCACCTTGGTGTTCTTGCCGTCGGCGGTGGGAAGGACGGTGACGCCGTGGGCGGAATCGATTTCCGTTCCCTGGAAGAAGGTGGTGGACTTATCAGCCTTCGCATCTCCGTCGGTGTCTTCGAGGATGAGGATGCGATCGCCCTCCTTGCGCATCCCCTTGTGTTTGCGGTAGTTGACGACTTCGCAAATCCAGATGCGGCCACGGTGATCGATGTCGATGTTGGAAGGGTTCAGCAACATCGGTTCGGCGGCGAACAGCTGCGCGGAGAGCTGCGGGTGGATGGTCAGGTTGGCGACGGCGTTCTTGGATTCCTGGGCACCGGCCTGATTTTTCTCATTGGATTTCTGGGCCTTGGCGACGAGTGCGGTCAGGTCCGGCTTTTGGGTGTACACGTGAAACTGAACGCTCGTTGCACCACCGTTGCCTTGGTCGGTGCCACCGTTGTCGAGCTCGCCCCGGGCGGTGAACCAGATGTAGCTGTGGTGTGCGGGGAGTTTGTAGGTGATGACCGAGTTGGCATGGGTGCCGATGCCAAACTCGACGGGCTTGCCCTTCACCTTCAAGGGGCGTCCGGCTGCGTTCTTGCCGATTTGTACCTTACCCCAATCGCTCTTGGCTGAGGACCAGGTGAGATCGGTAAGTTTCGTCTTTTCGCCAAACGCGCTGATGAGCGTGGGCTCGGCCCAGTCGGCCCAATCGCAGCCGTAGCCGTTGCCGCCGTCGGTGACGACCAGATAGAGCTCCTTGGCGTCGGAGATGGAGACATGGATGGGCACGGAAAAGCCCGGCGTCTTGACGGTGACGACCGGGCTTGAGAAGAGTGCCGTTGATTTCGGCGCGGTTACTTCACTTTTTTTTTAGCCGGCTTTTTGTTCGACCTCGGACGCGGCTTGCGTGCGACCTTCTTGTCGAGGTTGGCCATCATCATCTTCTCGTTGACCTTCGACTTGATTCCTCCGTTCGGAACCTTGGCTCCGGCGGCCCAGACGATGGCGTTGAGAACGGTCTTACGTTGATTGTCATCGGCCCAGTTCATGTGGTTGTGACCGCCGGTGAAGCCAAAGCCACGACCGCCGTTGGGGCGATCGTAGGACCAGGCAACGGTCTGGGTCTTGCCGGCAGCGACGGACTTGCGGACGTGGGGATTGCCGCTGTGGTGTCCGTCCTTACGGGCGAGGGTTTCGGGTCCGGGCAGATCAAATAGAATCGGGGTCACGCCCTTCATGCCATCGACGAAGCGCATGTGGTAGTACCATTCGTCGTTGTTGGAGAATGATTTCACGCCGGTCGTGATCGGGTGATTGGGGAGCTTGTTGAAGTTGGCTGTCCAGTGCGGATTGACCGACCAGTCCACCTCGAAGGCACCACCTTGCCAGCGCAGGAACTCGGCGTTGCCCTTTTCTTTGGTGGGCTCCACACCGTAGTGAAGCGTCACCAGACCGACTCCCTTCTTCATCAACTTGTCAACCTGCTGCAGGCGGTCGCCTTGCAGGGCGGGGTGGCGGCCGCCGCCGTCGGCATAGATGACGATGCAATCAACGCCTTCAAAGGCGGTTGCTTCCGGCCAATCCACACTCTCTTTGGTGGGGCTGAGATGGAACTTGGCCTCCACCAAGCCCTTGGCGCCTTGCTGGAGGCAGTTGTGGAGCAATTGAATGCCGGCGTTGTGTTCATGGGTCAGCGGCGGGTGACTCGGCCGTCCGGCGATCATCAGGACCTTCTTAGGTGCTGCATTCACCACGACGGTCGCAGTGATAAGTGCAAACAGGATCAGTGATTTCTTCATGAGTGTTGAGCGTTGTATCGGAGTTGGGGGTAAATGGAATTACTTTTTCCGTTTTAGGAGGATTTCGACGAGGCCCTTTTTGGGATCGAGGTTTTGATAGAGTTCGTCTTCGGTAAGTTTTGATTTCACACCGTTCTTGGGGACCTCCAATCCGGCGAGCCAGACGAGGCCGTTGAGGACGACTTTACGGTAGTTGGGGTCGCCCCAGTTAAGGTGATTGTGTCCGCCGGTGAAGCCGAGGCCGCGGCCGCCGTCGGGGCGCTCGACACACCACATCATGGTTTCCTTGCGGCCGCTGGCGGCTTCGATGTGCGGGTAGGGGCCCTTGGGATGGACGTAGGGGCCGTCGCGGACGTCGTCGCTCGGGGTGTCGACGAGGATGGGGGTGATGCCGCGCATGCCTTCGCGGAAGCGCATGTTGAAATACCATTCGTCGCGGACGCTGAAGGGTTTGACGCCGCGGGTGATCGGGTGCTTGGGGAACTGCTTGAATTCAGGCTTCCACATCGGGTTCACGGAGAACTCGTGTTCGTAATGGCCGCCGATCCATTTCTTGAATTCCTTGCCGGCGACGGCGGGATCGACCTGCACGCCGTAGTGGGCGAAGCCGATGCTGACGCCTTTGGCGGTCAGGCGGGTGAGCGTTTTGAGATGGTCACCTTGGACGGCGGGGTTGCGTTTCCAACCGTCGGAGTAGATGAAGATGGCGTCGGCGTCTTCCAGTGTTGCTTCGTTGCTGACCCAATGATTGGTGTGCACCTCGACCGACAGTCCCTTCACGTTCTGCAGGCACTTCTCGAGAATCAGGCAGCCGGCGCGGAATTCGTGCATCAACGGCGGGTGGCTCCGGTTGCCGGCGATGATGACGAGTTTCTTGTCCTTGGCTTCAGCGCTGAGGCTGACGGCGATGAGCAGGAGGAAAGTGAGAAGCTTTTTCATTGGGGAAAAGGAGAGGTGGTGTTGGCTGTGGACGGGTCTCCCGACCCGTTCACCTGAACGACCGAAGGTCTCCCTCGTGGAAAATATGGAGACCTTCGGTCGGGCAAGTGGGCCGGTCGGGAGACCGGCCCACAGCGCACTTTAGGTGATCAGTTGAGTTTCTTAAGACGGATGTCCTTGAACTGGACGGTCATCGGCGGGCCTACATGGATCTGGAGGGCAAGGATTCCTGACTTGGCGTTGCCGGGGCCTTTGTCGATGACGTCGACGGTCTGCATGCCGTTGATGAAGTGTTGCAGGTGGTTGCCTTTGGCGACGATGCGGTAGTCGTTCCACTGCTCGGACTTGATCTTCTTCTGCATCTCAGCGGTGTCGCCGAGGGAGCCGGTGACTTTCTTGACTGGTTGTTTGCGAACGCGCTTGCCTTTCTTGACTTCCTTCATTCCGTCGATTTCGACCTTCTCACCGCGGAGGGCCAGGATGCCTCGGCCTTTTTCCTCGTAGAGAATGCCGGAGTATTTGGTGCCGGCTTCGAAGTCGGCCTGGTAGCCGCTGGCAATCGGTCCAAAGTCGCCCTGGTCGATCACCTTGCTGCGGTACTGGATGCCGGAGTTGCCCTTGACTATGCGGTAACGGAGGCGGAGTTCGAAGTTGGCGAGCTTGCCTTCCTGCCAGACGAGGAAGGTGTTGTGAGTGAGCTTTGGCTCGGCCTTCGTGACACCGGTGATGGCGCCGTCGCGGACGGACCAGAGGTCGGTGTTTCCTTTCCAGCCGGACAGGTCTTTGCCGTTGAAAATCTGCTTGAAGCCTTTTTCTCCGGCATTGGCGGAGCCGGCGAGGATTGCGATTGCTGCGAGGGCGCAGCTGGTCAGGGCGATGTGTTTTTTCATTTCGGAGTAGGCGTACTGACGTTCGATTTGTCGTCAGATTCAGGTTTGTGTTTTCGTAGGAATGGAGGCGGTCAATTCTCCTGCCAAACAGTTGTTATAGGGCGTTGCGGTTTGCTGATCTATTTGAAGGCCGAACTGAACGGGGACGCGGGAAGGCCTTCCTGGTTCGCCAGATTGGGTTCGGCGGTTTCGTGCCAACCGAAGCGTACGTGCACGGGGGCAGTGACTTTGCTGCTGGAGGCTATCACCTGTTCACCGGCAATCACGGCTTCGGCGGGAACGAATTTCTTGTCTTTCCCGGCTACTTCGAAGTGGGAAAGCCCTTTGCCGTCGAGTGATTTGAGGCCGCTGCCGATCTGGGTAAAACTGACCTGGATTTTGCCACCCTTGACCTTGTGACCCATATACAAGGGACCGGAGTAGACGAGGTCTTTTTTGCCGTAGTTCTGAGCGAGGGCCCAGAGGGCGAGGCGTTTGCCGACGTCCTGCTTGTTCTTGGGATGGATGTCCTTGAGGTGGGCGATGTCGGTGATGACCGCCATGCCGGTGTGCGGGACGGAGAGCGTCGCAAGTTGGGCCTGCCAGATGCCGGGTAGTTCATACTCGCGGTTTCTGGTGCCGCGGGTGTAGGTGAACGGCGCGAGCTGTACGAAATAGAACGGCATCTCCGAATTCTTCCAGAGTTTGCGCCAACCGTTGATGAGGGCCTTCATCTTTTCGTGGTAGAGCATGCCTTCGCCGTTGTTGGATTCGCCCTGATACCAGAGGGCACCCTTGATGGCGAAGGGGACGAGCGGGGCGATCATGCCGTTGTAGAGGGCGAGGGGAGACTGATGATTGATGGCTTCACTCACTTTGCCGGTCTTCTTGTTCTTCACCTGACGCATGGACGGGTAAATGTCGAGTTTGTCGGTGATGCTTGCCTTGAGAGCGGGGACGCTTTTGAAACCGGCCGGGGTGGTCCACGGTTCGATTCGGGTGCCACCCCAGTTGGAGCCGATGAGCCCGATCGGGACATCGAGTTCGTTCATCAGGTGGCGACCGAAGAAGTAGCCCACGGCGGTGAAGTTCGCGACGGTGGCGGTGCTGGCCTGCTGCCAGCCGGGGGATGAGAAGTCCGATTCGGGTTTGCGAGACGGGCGGTTCGGGACCTTGATATGGCGGATGCGCGGGTGGTTGCCGTTCTTGATCTCGTCTTGCGGATTCTCGGCGCGGTTGACCGTCCAGGCCATGTTGCTCTGGCCGGAGCAGAGCCAGACTTCGCCGACGACGACGTCGGCAAGTTTGACGGTGTTCTTGCCTTTGACCGTCAGGGTGCGGCCCTTGGCGCTGGCTTTCAGCGGGGTGAGCTTGACGGACCATTTGCCGTCTTTGCCGGCCGTGGCGCTTTGCTTTTGCCCGGCGAAAGTGACCGTGACTTTTTCGCCGGCATCGGCCCAGCCCCAGATCGGGCATTCGACACCGCGTTGGAGGACCATATGGCTGCCGATGATGGCGGGTAGTTTGACATCTGCCTGGGTAGACAGGAGTGAGGCGCCCAGTGTCGCGAAGACAGCGAGCCGGCTGAGAATCGTCCGGGAGAACATGGCGGGGATTGAAACCGAATGTCCCGTCCGGTCAACGGCAATCTGCCCCGACTTTCCTAATCCTACTCCTGACTCGTAATTCTGATCGAACTCCCGTTCTCAATGCGCGGTCTCGTTCCGCCGCGGCCATTTTGCGCAGCCGCAAGAAGCGCCGAATACACGAAAGGTCCATACACAACCACGGAGGGCACTGAATCCCGGGGGGAACTCCATTTTCGCAACACGATACCGGTTCGCATGGGTCATTTTTGTGTCGGTGGGGACGAGTTGCAGCGCGTCCCTGCCAGTTCAGCAATTCCTTTGCCCCCAATTCTCTTGCCCGATCTCAGTGGGATGCCTGGTGACCCTTGCGGATAATTCCATCCGCCTCTCTGGATAATTTGCGCCCCTTTGTATTCCTTGTGGACACGGAAACCCCTGCCTTACACTGCCAAAACTCATTTGCCCTGAATTCCTCGGTCGGCGAATGCGTATCATAACGTGATGAAATCCTGGCTGATCGAACGCCGAACCTTCCTGCGCGCCGCGGGCGCATCGCTCGCGTTGCCGTGGTTGGATGCCATGGCGCTTCCCGGTGCCAAATCAAAGCTGCCGCCCAAGCGCTTCTGCAGCATGTTCTTTCCCTACGGCATCAGCCTCCCGAAAGCGGATCATGAAGACGCGGCGTGGCATTGGTTTCCCCAAGGCGAAGGGCGCGGTTTCACGTTTAACAAGTCACTGGAAGTTTTGGATCCGATTCGTGATCAGGTGACGATTCTGGGTGGTCTTTCCCATCCGCTAATGCGCAAGCATGGTGGGCACGACAGTGGCGATACGTTCCTGACCGGGGCGGAGCTCAAACCCGGCGAATTGAAGAACAGCATTTCGCTCGATCAGTTGGCGGCCAAACGTCTTGGCCAAGACACGCGGTTCCCCTCGATCGTGCTCTCCAGCGATGGCGGAGTTGGGATTCCCACCCGGGCGAATACGATTTCCTATAACCAACGCGGTCTTCCCGTCCCATCGCTGAATCGCCCCGCGCTTGTATTCGAAAGGCTCTTCGGCCTGAACCAAGATTCGATCGAAGCTCAACGCCGTGGACTCAGCCGCACCGGCAGCCATTTGGATCTGTTGCTGGATGAAGCCAAGCGCCTGAACCGCAAGCTTGGCAAACGCGATCAGGAAAAGATGGAGCAATACCTGACCTCCGTCCGCCAGGTCGAGCAACAGGTCGAACGCTCCGCCGGCTGGCTGGATGTGCCAAAACCCAAGGTCAACGCCGCTGGGCTTTCATTGGAAGCCGATGACAACACCCCCGGCGAACTGATTCAGACCATGCTCGACCTCATTGTGTTGGCCTTTCAGACCGATTCCACCCGTTTCGCCACCTACCAGTTTGGCAGCATGCATGGTGCGATCTCCATCGCCGGCAAATTTCCGCAACTCCTCGGCTTCGCCAACCACATGCATGGCCTCGCCCATGGCGCGAACAAGAAAGACGGCGCCCGCAAGCAGGGCGAATGGGACCGCTTCCTTGCCGGTCGCCTGAAGTATTTCATCGATCGCCTCGCCGCCATCGACGAAGGCGAGGGGACATTGCTGGACAATACCTTGGTGCATTACGGCACCACGAACAGCAACACCCACAACAACCGCAACTACCCCGCCATCATCGCCGGTGCCAAAACCATGGGCTTCACTCACGGCCAATTCCTCCGCTTCGGCGAAGAGACCCCCTTGGCAAACCTATACCTTACCATGCTCCAACGCCTGGGCGTGAAGACCGACAGCTTCGCCGACAGCACCGGAGCCATGACCGAGGTTGTTTCCTGAGTACTGAGTAGATTCGAATGGCAGTCGAATTCGGGTTTCAAGGACTTCGATTGACAATCGAAGCTACGAGCGGCTTGTGATGAGCGCGTCGAACCAGAGCGAGTAGATCTTTTCAGGTTGCTCAACAGGATCGTTTGGCGGTTTGACAAAGCATTGCGCACCGTTCCTCCCTCTGCTATCACCTCGTCACCTGAAGCGGGTGTAGTTCAATGGTAGAACGCTAGCTTCCCAAGCTGGACACGAGGGTTCGATTCCCTTCACCCGCTCCACTTCCT
>Ga0055584_100006174_pt1 | contig 11748 bp, 11 predicted proteins | sample OSDHelmetaG_FD_58716 | JGI IMG/M metagenome (GOLD analysis project Ga0055584, IMG submission 58716) | Pelagic marine sediment microbial communities from the LTER site Helgoland, North Sea, for post-phytoplankton bloom and carbon turnover... | ecosystem: Environmental > Aquatic > Marine >... | reverse complement strand
AGCTGGTGAGAATGATTGTAAAGCAGGTGCAGGTACAAGTTGTGAAGGTACTTCAACTGTCGATTTCCAAGAAAATGCTTGGACTTACGCTCCTAAAGGCACATGTGAGTCAATTGTCACACCTAACGGAACAGGTTCTCTTGAAGGTTAATAACTTACATTATCCCCAGCACATTCATGCTGGGGAGCATTTAGGCGCAGGCTTAAGTTTAAAACCTGAGCATCTTGATGATATTTTAGCTTTATCCTTACCACAACAATCTGTAAATAATTTATGGTTTGAAGTACATACCGAAAACTTCTTTGTTGAAGGTGGACCGAGATTAAATTACTTAAGTGCTATCCGTAAAAATTATAATGTGAGCTTTCATGGCGTTGGCGGTTCTTTAGGATCTGATCATAAAGCGATGGCTGCGCATACTAAACAAGTAAAAGCTTTAATAGATAAGTTTCAACCAAGTCTAGTTTCAGAACATGCAGTCTGGTCTAAATCTCAGGGTAAATACTTTGCAGATTTACTACCATTGCCTCGAACACAAGATGCACTTCAATCTTTAATTGATGGTATTGATTGTTACCAGTCAGGTATTGGTCGTTCTATTCTAATTGAAAATCCAAGTAACTATTTAGATTTTATAAGCGATATGGATGAACCTCAATTTTTAGTTGAGGCGGCTAAGCGCACTGGGTGTGGCTTACTTATCGATATTAATAACCTTTATATTAGTAGTAAAAACACAGGAGTTGACGCCCTGAACTATTTAAAACAGATACCAAGTGAATTAGTTGGAGAGATCCATATTGCAGGTCATGATGAAGACCCCACACTTGGACAGTCTTTATTAATTGATAGTCATGCCGCAGCAGTAGCAACACCTGTATGGAAACTGTTAGAGCAAGCTCTAGGTTTATTTGGTCACGTTCCTGTTCTTGTTGAACGAGATGCAAACATTCCCTCGTTTAATGAGCTCATGAATGAACGTGAAACTGCACAAAAATATTTAAATCAATGTGAAATGAAACATAGCCACGATATATCTTTGAAAGAAGAGAGAGGTTGATGAATACGCAAGAATACATTAATGCTTTTGCTATGTATTTACGTCATGGTGATTCAAAAAACATAGAAATATTTTGCGAAAATCCATCACATATTAATCGATTAGCAGTGTACCGCAATGGCTTTTATAAAAGCTGTATCGATGCATTATCTGCCAATTTCCCTATGTGTGAAAAAAAGCTCCTTGCTGAACGATTTCGTGAAATAGCGCGACACTATGTTGACTTATTTCCACCCGAGCAAGGCACTTTAGTTGGATACGGCGCTAATTTTCCTAAGTTTTTAGAAAACTTTCTTAGTAATACAGGACTTAACAATAAAGAGAGTCTTGAATTGACTAAATCTCGGAAAATCACGTCTAATTCATATGCCGACTTAATCAATATCGCTCAGTTAGATTATGCGTGGTTAAAGAGTTTAATGAGTGCTGACTCGAACAAAATATTAACGATAGAATATGTTACTGAACTTTTAGAACAAGGAATTGAACTTACAGAACTAAATGTAAGGCTTAATCCTAGCGTGCTTTTAGTACAAGTCAATGAACACGCTTTTTCTGAATGGATTTCACTAAAAACGAATAATAGTGACAATAATCTATCTAAAGCCACTAGTACTCGTTTTGTTATGTTATGGCGTATACAAGGTACTGTGCAAGCACGTTTACTGGCTCCTGCAGAAGTCGCTTTAATGGAAACATTGCTAGGTAAAAGTTCCCCTTTAAGTGAAGCCTTTGAAGCGGCGATAACAATAGATGAAAACTTCGATGTAAGTGAGGCTTTTACAGCCTGCTTGCAAAATGAACTATTAGAAATACAAACTAATTAAAAACATAACAAATATTAAGGAAGAAACATGGGGATGGTAAAGAAGTTACAATTGTTGCACATACAAATGGGCGAGCAATTATCAAAATTTTTAGAGCCTGTAGCGCTATTTTTTCTACGCTTCATGGTAGCGAAGGTTTTCTTAGATTCAGGTTTAAGTAAATGGGATGGTTTTTTACAATTTAATGTTGATAAATATGACCTGTTTAAATATGAATTTTTCTGTCCTGACCCAATAAGAGAAGGTGCTTTACTACTTTGTAATCCACAAACATTAGATTATGTCGATGGTTCTTTTGTTATAACAATCATTGAATCATTGGCTGTCGTAGCAGGTGTTGTAGAAGTAGTACTTCCAATATTACTAATAATAGGCTTGTTTTCTCGCTTTGCTGCACTAGGCCTTCTTGGTATGACAATGTTTATTCAGTTAGCTGTTTTCCCAACTTTAGATCACTGGATCAATCCAGCATCTTGGTGGGCAGCTACATTATTAATACTGTTTGCCCGTGGACCAGGCTTCTTATCTGTTGATAGATTTTTAGGTCTAGATGCCAAACGCACATCGACTAATTAATATTTTATACCAATTTTAATGTAATCACTGTTATTAATAACCGACAAAGTGTCGGTTATTTCTTAGCTGAAGCTCTGTAAAAAGTGTTAAATCAAAGCAATTGATCTTCTGTGATCTTCAAACAACTACACTTCTTGTCCTGCAGCCCAACCACAACTCCAGCACCAACTAAAGTTAAAACCTCCTAACCAACCCGTTACATCCATGGCTTCACCAACAATATATAAACCTTTCACGGATTTACATTCCATGGTTTTTGAAGAGATAGCATCGGTATCAATGCCTCCTAATGTCACTTCCGCTGTTCTATAACCTTCTGTTCCGTTAATTAATGGTTTCCACTCATGGAACAGTTCTGTCACTTGTTTTAACTCTTTTTCATTAAATTGTTTTAGAGGTCGACTTTCGACGTTTGCCAGTGCTAATAAACATTCAACGACACGTTTTGGAATGTATTGTGATAATAATGTTTTTAAGGCTAACTCAGGGCGATCTTGTTGTGTATTCGATAATAGTTGATGTAGATCTTCACTTGGTAATAAATCAATTAAAATAGTATCGCCAGGCAGCCAGTAATTAGAAATTTGTAAAATAACTGGACCACTTAAACCTCGGTGTGTAAACAATAAGGCTTCTGTAAAGCTAATAGGCTTATCTTTTTTATTCGCTTCTTTTTTAATGGACGTTGCAGTTGCAGGAAAACTAATCCCCGATAATCCTTCTAAATTTTCTTTTAAGCTAGGCTGTAAGGTAAAAGGCACTAAACCAGCTCTGGTAGGTTTTACGGTAAGCCCGTATTGTTCTGCTAGTTGGTAAGCAAAAGGAGTGGCGCCTAGTTTAGGTAATGACAACCCACCCGTTGCAACAACTAATGACTGACAGCTAAAGTCACCATGAGTAGTTTGTAATGAAAAATGATTATCTGCGATTTGCTGGTGATTAAGTACTTCACACTGAGTTTTGATTGTAACGCCTACTGATTTGGCTTCGTCTAATAACATCTGTACGATTTGTTTCGCGCTGTCATCACAAAACAGCTGCCCATGGTCACGTTCATGCCAACTGATATTGTGCTTATCTACCATGGCAATAAAATCCCATTGCGTATAACGACTTAATGCTGATTTGACAAAGTGAGGATTGCTGCATAAGAAATTACTTGGTTCTACATATAAGTTGGTGAAATTACAACGTCCACCACCACTCATTAATATTTTTTGACCGATACGTTTAGCATGTTCAATCAATAAAACGTTACGTCCGCGCTTACCAGCTTCAATGGCACACATTAACCCTGACGCGCCAGCACCAATAATAATGACATCAAAAACGGTTTCTTTAGCAGGTGAGGAAGTTGGGCTTTTAGGTATGTTTACTTTAGACATAATGGCTTAAACTCTGGTTAAATGCTTCGTCAATAATGAGTTGGCTAAGGATACACTATTTGCCTTTTGTAGGTATATATTTAGCCATTAATAACATTAAGGGTATCAATGACAGACCTCTATTTAATACGTCATGGCGAGACACAATTTAATCAACAAGAATGCTTTCAAGGTCACTCTGATAGCCCATTAACTGCTCGTGGTGAGCAACAATCGATTCATTTACTTGATTACTTCAAAGATATACTACTACAGCATATTTACAGTAGTGATTTAGGACGAGCCATCAAAACAGCAACTCCTTTGTCAGTTGAAAAAGGCTTACCCTTGATACCTTGTACTTCATTGCGTGAAATAAGTTATGATCATTTAGATGGTTGTGAAAAACAAAAACTAAGTGAAGTTGATAAACAAAAATTACAACGCTTATTCTCTGCGGAATTAGGTTATCGTATTGGTCAAGGTGAAACATTAGTTGAAGTGCAAGCTCGTTTATTTAATAAAATTAATGAGATTGAGGTAATGCATCGCGGGCAAGCAATTGCAGTAGTGACACATGGTTTATCCATTGTGATGTTAATTAAAAAAATATTACACATCCCAGTGGATGCGCCACGCATGTTTAATATTCATAATGCGAGTGTCTGCCATCTATCTTTCAAAGACAATAAATGGATGTTACAAAGTATCGAACGTAACGAGGTTTAACCTTATCGATTTACCAATAAAAAAGGCCGCAATTGCGACCTTTTTGTTTATTCTGGCTTAAATTATTCTGCAGCAGCTGGTGCTTCTGCTTTTTCAATATCTAATAATTCAACTTCAAAAATAAGTGTAGCATTAGCTGGAATAGAACCTGCACCTTGCTCTCCGTAACCTAATTCAGAAGGGATAACGAATTTGTATTTTTCACCAACACTCATTAATTGAACACCTTCAGTCCAACCTGGAATAACTCGATTTAATGGGAATTTAGCTGGTTCGCCACGTTCAACAGAGCTATCAAAAACAGTACCGTCAGTTAATGTACCAGTGTAATGAACTGTCACTGTATCTTCTGCAACTGGTTTAGGACCTTCAGCTTCAGTAATAACAGAATACTGTAAACCAGATTCAGTTACTGTAACGCCTTCAGTTTTTGCATTTTCATCTAAGAATGCTTTTGCATCTGCTGCTTCTTTTTCAGCTTGCTCAATTTGTTTTTTCTCGGCAGCTGCTTTCACTTCTGCATCATACGCTTTTAGCGTTTCGATCATGTCTTCATCTGATAACTTAGAGTTACCACGTAATGTATCTGTAATACCTTGCAAGATAACTTCTTTATCTAGCTCCATACCAAATTCAGCTTGTTTCTCTAACGTAGTTTCAACATAACGAGAAAATGAAGCACCGATTGCGTATGCCGCTTTTTCTGTATCATTTTCAAAACTAACCGCAGTAGCTTCTTGAGCTGGAGCAACCGACTCTTCTTTTTGATTACAACCAACTGTTAGCGCAACTGTCGCTGCTAATAAAGAAACTTTAAAAACGTTTTTCATTGTTACTCCAAATATTATATTAAACAGGATAGCTATGCCTCAACTACATCAGTAGATGAGCGAATATCCAACATTGTATGTTTATACTAACCTTAAAGACCTTTATCAACAAAGGTTAATTTAATCATCTCATTAATGAATAGGTTTGACTTTATCACTATTTAACTAACATCATAAATACTGTCAAAATAACCATGTGTTTATTGTGCCGTTATCTATAAATTAAATAAACGATAAAGCGAATAGTTCACTCGTAGCGAAGCCATGAATAATCGACAAGCTCTCCCTCAATTAGTTCCCAAACAATCCAAATAAACCTTTTAACTTTAGTTAAGCGTTTAATAAAACAAATACTTCGCAAATAGCTGTAGTATAATCAGCTCTGTTTTAAAATAGGGTTAATTATAAAACCAATATTTTAAAATTTAATAATTAACTCCATTGAAATAAGAGAAGCTATGGATAGTAAGCAATTACAATTAGAAGAACGTATTGAGCAATTAGAAATGAAAGTTGCTTTTCAAGAAGATAATATTGAGACGTTAAATCAAGAGATTTTTGAACAACAGCGTCAAACGCAACAGTTGATAGATCAAGTTGCTTTATTAGTCATTAAATTGAAAGAAAGTGAACCTAATCAGTTAGCATCAGAGAAAGAAGAGATGCGCCCACCTCATTATTAAGTAATAGAATTAAACAAGAAAGTAGCGGTTATAAGCTAAAGGAATAATTTTTCAAGCTCGCTTTTAGGCGTTAAATAATCGCTATACTCAATCGTTACTTTCTCGCCTAATGCTTGCTTATTATGAACAGAAATTTGAGTAAAGCTGACCGTTTGTGCATCTTCCCTAAACATTTTTACTGAATATTTTCCTCCACCCATCTGATTTTGATGAAAACGCTGATAATCTTGCTCTGTTGAAGCTTTATTAATTAATCGTTTAAAAACCTGTTTTCTATGATGAGTGACATTTTCAAGTTCAATGCTAGAAGAAGTAATAGGCAAAGCGTTTAATACCGAGAGTTTAGAATGCGTTAATTTTTTCCCGTCCCATACGTAAGCTATAGCCTTTTCATCAGATCTATTTTGAAGAGATAAGCGGCCACTAAAAATACATAGTTTAAAAGCTTGGTACACTGATAAATCCATTGATAATATTTTTTCATGGACATGTTCAGGATCTGCTAATAATAATGGGATGATGGTTCCCCGACTTGTAAAATCTTTAAGCAAAGGGTCAATTTGGGCTTGATAGTTATTTAATAACGCTAAACTTAGGCCACTTTCATGGACACCAATCCAGGTTCCGCCACCAGCAGGGTCAATAGGAAATGCAGACTTTAATTCATGATTTAAAATCGGAGCTTTAGCAATTGCTCTTGTTTTTTGCTCATCTCTATTAAAAAAAAGTTGATAACCTTGGTCAGTTAATCGATAAGTGAGTGTGCACATATTAATTGGCTGTCTTACGTAAAAACGTCGCGGTTGCAGGAGCAAGACCCAGGCCATTCTCTAACTTGATGTTTTGATGCTGTGCGATTTGTTTAATCGTTGCTAAATGATGCACTGTGTGACTGCCAGTAAAAATAACTTCGCGGGCCAATGTTGTATCAACAATCACAACGACTTTATCTTTCACGGAAACTTCCGTAGATAATTTAATTGTTTGTTGGAGTTGTTGATCTGACAATGTTTTTAAAAAGAGAATAATATCATCGATGGCTGATAGCGCTGCCTGAGCCGATTTTTCAACATCACCACCACGACTCCGTTTATCATAATCAATCAAGCCCTTGGAATAACCATTAATTAACGCATAGTAATGATCCAATATATGCCTCATATGGGCTCCCGCAGAACTCATAAAGTAGGGTTCTATAATCTGAGTGTATTGTTGATCTGTCACCGATGTTAAATAACTTTTTGCTTGCTGTAATATGACAAGTTGGCTTTTGAGCATTGGCCAAAAATTCCTTTCTATGTAACGAGCGTAATGAACAACCCAATTTTATGCTTTGTTTAATAACGACTACTCGTTCGTTTTATGGTTCCATAATATATAAATAATACGGCTATTTATATTCATCCTATTAATACAGACCCTCCTCAGTAACATTTTATTTCATCAACAGTGTGATTAAATTGCTTTCCTCACTTACATCAACTTTATCTAGCCTCCCCACACTTTTCCAACCATCGTTTGCGACTGTACTCCCCGAAAGCGAATCGACCCTAATTTGCGGAGGTTCATTGCCAATATAATAGTTTTCCGTCGCTTGATATATGTAGCTATCATGAATGACATAAGCGTCCTCCGCATAAGATATTTTGGGGTTAAAATAGGCCACATCATTGGCATTTAACGAAGAAGGAATGATATTCGCGAGCGTACTTAAATGTGCTTTTTCATCAAATTCATCTGACGATGGTATCGCTAAGTTAATTTGTCCTGTCAGAGTGAAACTTTTATTGTTACCTTTAGCGTCAGCCCAAGAAATATTCAACATAATCTCTTTAAGTTCAGTGCCAGTATTAATATCAGTTTCAACGGAATTAATACTTCTATTAATACTAAATGAGTTGCGCCCTACAACGACATCGTGTTCATACAAATTATCTACTTCTGAGAGAGCTTCAGACGTCAACATTTGCTTCGCTTTTTCCATTCTATCGGTTGCCATTGATAAAACCGTTGAGTGGGTCAAATTATCAATTTGTTGATTTGAAATCAGTTGCTGTAATCCCGTGACATTAATTGCGGTATAACTAACAATAAATAACGAAATAAGCATTTCAATTAATGAGAAGCCTGATATTTTAATTAACATTAGAAATCCCTCCATGTTCCATCAATAATCTGGTAACTCTTGCCTATGACCGGCATGCCAATACGATCGTACAGGTTGTTTAATATTGCTTTATCATAACGGACGGAAAAAGGCTGTTTAATCGCATTTGAAGCCTGATCGTTGTCATTATGAGTACATCGATATTCACTAAATAAAGCACCATTAATGTAGATTCCACTGATATCGATGCTTTGCTTTTGTATTAGTGATTGCTCAGACTCATCGCCACTTACACTAACAACAGATGGTTCACTAATGGTTTGCTCTCCGGGTAAAAAGTAAAGCATACCGATAACCGATATGCCGGTCATGGGTAGATTTGTAAATTTTCCTCCTTCCATAAAAACTAACTTAGGGCTATCTGTACTTCCTATACTAAAGCGTTTGCTATCTGAGTAGTGTGTATGAGAAGTATCTGTAAAATCGATATTACAGTCCCCTTTAATGTAAATAACTGAAGTATCTTCAGCAATATCTTTAATTTGTTCAGAGCAGCTAATTGTTCCCTCCACTGTCATATCAATCATTTCAACGATTCCTGAACTGGATAGCTCATCTTTGGCTAAACTAAGCGGCACACCAAAACTACTTTCAAATAATGAACCTGCTTGAGACATATTCTCTATTGTATTCACTTGATCAAAAACTGAACCTGTTGATGAGTTTGCCTCTCCCCAATGCGTACCACTTATCTCCTGTAAGCGAGTAAGGCCAATATCATCATCCGTTACTCCAGAAAATGCCTGTTCGTTAATCTGATTACCAGTCGCCCCTTCCACATTACATAATGCACTCCCTTCGATTGTTGGTTTGCTCACTATCAGTTTTCTGGCAATATTACTCGGTGAGCGACATCGGCTTGCCGCGACACCTTCGCAACCTTCATTAATGCTACCTTTATCATTTATATTTAAGGTATCGTTAACTAACAGCGGCGCAATAGGGATATCGTAAACAGAAATATAACGAACTTGTAACGATATTTTTCGCAATGCACTTCTATCTCTAGACCAACCAGTAGATACAATCTCTAATTTATTATTATCAACCTTAAAAAGGCTTACTTGATAGGGTGATGTTGCTAAAACATTTATCGGATAGGTATAAGGTAAGTCATTTAACATCTGCTCAGTTAATGTCGAAGAATTAAGTTTACTCATTAATAAACTCACACCAGATTCTGCATTCAAAAATGCCTCTTGGCTCCGATAATAATTACTCAATATTTGGTTATCGACCAATTGTAGATTTGCCATGTTAGCAGTATAAGCAATACTAGCCATGCTCAATATAATTGACAAAGTTAATACAACAAACCCGTTTGAATTGGCCTTCATTTAGCCTCCCACTTAATACTGGCTTCCCTTTACTGTTAAGATTTATCGCGCCAGTAAATGCTTATAGAGTCATAAAGATTAGACAAAAAAGAAAAAAGAACACAGTTTTGAGACAAATTAAATTAGTTCAAAAAGCAATCAATACTTACTGCTTTGTTTTTGTTGAGCTTGCTCTCAAAAAAAAGATCAACAATACACATCAATAACATTTATTTAACAAAACTGGCTTACTTCACAATTAAGATTGCATAGCTGAATTAGAATCAAATCACTATTTTATGACGTGACATTGACTTAAAAACTCATAAGCAATTGATTAATATAAATAATGGAGTGAAAAATGAGCGACAATCATATTTATCCAGTTTCACCAGATCTTGCAAAAAAAAGCTTATTAACAAATGAGCAATACTTATCAGACTACCAAGCTTCTATTGAAGACCCTGAAAAATTTTGGGGAGAGAAAGGCAAGATTCTAGATTGGATCAAGCCTTATACTAAGGTAAAAAATAGCTCATACGCCCCTAACAATATTGATATAAGATGGTTTGAAGATGGTGAATTAAATGTCTCAGTTAATTGTATTGATCGCCATTTAGCGACAAAAGCGAATCAAGTCGCATTATTATGGGAAGGCGATACGCCAGATCAAGATTCAAAAATAACTTACCAACAACTGCACGCCCAAGTATGTCAATTCGCTAACACTTTAAAATCGCTCGGTATTAAGAAAGGAGATGTTGTTTGCCTATATATGCCAATGACGCCGGAAGCAGCCGTAGCAATGCTCGCTTGTACTCGTATTGGCGCGGTCCATTCTATTATTTTTGGCGGATTCTCACCTGATGCCATTGCCGGACGCGTGATTGATAGTAGCGCAAAATTAATTATTACTGCCGATGAAGGCCGAAGAGGTGGAAGAACGGTTCCATTAAAAGGTAATGTAGATGAAGCGCTCACACGCGATGGAACTAGCTGTGTCGAACATGTTGTTGTATTTAAAAATACAGGAGGTGAAGTTAATTGGGTTGAGTCTCGCGATTTAGATTGGGCAACGGTCACCGAATCTCAATCAACTATCTGTGAACCTGAAGCAATGAAAGCGGAAGACCCTCTGTTTATATTGTATACGTCAGGTTCAACAGGCACTCCTAAAGGTGTGCTACACACAACTGGCGGCTACTTAGTCTATGCCGCAATGACATTTAAATATATATTCGACTATCAGCCCGGTGATATTTATTGGTGTACGGCAGATGTTGGCTGGATCACAGGACATAGTTACCTTGTCTATGGGCCTCTAGCAAATGGTGCAACCACATTGTTATTTGAAGGTGTACCTAATTATCCTACTACCGCTCGTATGAGTGAAGTTATTGATAAACATAATGTAACTCTACTCTATACGGCCCCTACCGCAATACGCGCATTAATGGCAAAAGGTGATGAAGCGATTCAAGGTACTTCGCGTAGCACATTAAGAGTTTTAGGCTCTGTCGGGGAACCCATTAATCCTGAAGCCTGGGAGTGGTATTACGATAAAATTGGTAACAAATCTTGTCCTATTGTTGATACATGGTGGCAAACAGAAACCGGTGGTATTCTCATCACTCCCCTTCCTGGCGCTACTGATTTAAAACCAGGCTCAGCAACACGCCCGTTCTTTGGTGTTCAACCTGCCTTAGTTGATAATGAAGGCAATATTTTAGAAGGAGCTGTTGAGGGTAACCTGGTTATGCTAGATAGTTGGCCTGGACAAATGCGTACCCTTTATGGCAATCATGAACGCTTTGAACAAACCTACTTTTCTACGTTTAAAGATATGTACTGCACCGGAGATGGAGCTCGCCGTGATGAAGATGGCTATTACTGGATAACAGGTCGAGTCGATGATGTATTAAATGTATCTGGGCACCGTATGGGAACCGCTGAAATTGAAAGTGCATTAGTCGCGCATCCTAAAATATCTGAAGCAGCTGTTGTTGGTGTGCCACATGAGATTAAAGGGCAAGGTATTTATGCTTATGTCACACTTAATGCAGGAGAGTTTCCTTCACCAGAGTTGTATACAGAAGTAAAGCAATGGGTCCGTAAAGAAATTGGTGCGATTGCGACACCTGATATATTACATTGGGCAGAAGGATTACCGAAGACACGATCAGGCAAAATAATGC
>Ga0055584_100006171_pt1 | contig 11749 bp, 10 predicted proteins | sample OSDHelmetaG_FD_58716 | JGI IMG/M metagenome (GOLD analysis project Ga0055584, IMG submission 58716) | Pelagic marine sediment microbial communities from the LTER site Helgoland, North Sea, for post-phytoplankton bloom and carbon turnover... | ecosystem: Environmental > Aquatic > Marine >... | reverse complement strand
CGAAACAGATGTTTTGGGTATGGATTTTCCAGCCGCTGATTTCGTTTCCGTAACCAAGAAAAATGAAAATCTTTTGTTTTATACCGCTTATTACAAAAATGAACACGTTAATAAAAAAATGGTAGGTTTTCAAAATAGATGGTTTGATGGGAAGAAATGGAGTATCAATAAAACATCAAAAGTTAGTGTTGGGGGTGTAGAACTTAATAAATGGGAATTAGTTAATTTATCAGGAGTAAAATCAGTGCTTTATTTTGGATATTGCATTGGGGATGAGTTGTATTCTGATAGGATAATTGTTAAACTTGGGCAAGCTAAAGCACGAGCTTTAGGTGATGATTTTGGTGGTAAAGCAATAGCCTGGTTGTCGCTAAATGGTGAGGATTTAGACGAAAATGTCAAGTCTACATGTTCAATTTGGGTGGATTAATTAATGTTATTTTCAGTTATAATGTTATCTTACAACAGCTTAAGAACTCTCGATAAGAGTTTAAATATGGTAAAGGATGCACTATCTGAATTCGATGGTGACTCTGAAGTTATCGTTATCGAGAATGGCTCAACTGATGGTAGTGTGGATGTCCTAAAAGAACTGGTATCTAAAAACCCTAATTTGATTGTGCCTATCTTCTCTGATAAAAATCTTGGTACAACTGTGTCAAGAAACAAAGCGCTTGCTCATTCTACTGGTGAATACGTTCTTGTACTAGATTCAGATGCATTTATAGATCATGAGTGCCTAAATAAACTTAAATTAGTTTTAGATACATCACCAAACGTAGGGTTGGTTTGCCCAAAGGTATTTTATGGTGACGGTAGATTTCAATTGTCCACAGATCAGTTTCCTACTCTAAAAAGAAAGCTCCAACGATTTTTTGGGTTAAATGAAATTCAGAGCAAAATAAATCACAAAGAGCTAAAATCAGAATATGTTGATTATGCAATATCTGCATGTTGGTTATTAAGAAGAAATGCGGTTGATGCTGTAGGTGGTTTTGATGAACGAATTTTTTATGCGCCTGAAGATGTAGATTATTGCATAACCCTATGGAAAACAGGATTTGAAATAAAATTCGAACCTGATGCTGAAATGATTCATGACGCTCAAGAATTATCAAGAGGTGGCAAAATAAATAAATATCATGTTTACCATTTACTAGGTTTGTTTTATTTATTCCTAAAACATAGGTACGTATTTTCTTTAAACAAATACTCTTTAAGACGTTAAAATGTGCGGATTGGTTGCAGTTGTTTCCACTACAAAACAAGGGGTAGATTCGTTTGGATCAGCCCCTTGTTTGTCTATTAATAGAATGATTGATTCTATTGAACACAGAGGTCCTGATGGTCGAGGCTTTTCTATTACCGATGGCGTTTGGCTTGGGCACTGTCGATTGAGTATTGTTGGTGGGGCATCTGGTGCCCAGCCAATAAAAAAAGATCGATTTGATTTAGTTTTTAATGGTGAAATTTATAACTATAAAGACTTGGCTATTGAAATTGGTATCAGTGATTATGAATCGTCTAACATTAGTGATTCCGAAGTTTTGATATTTGCTTTTGAGAAGTATGGCGTAGGAGTGTTTTCTAAATTAAATGGAATATTTTCATTAGTAATTCATGATAAGCAAGAAGGTCTTGTTTATGTGTGCAGAGATCGTTTCGGGGTAAAACCATTATATCTTTCGGATGATATAAATGGGAGTGTTGTTGTTTCATCTGAAATATCAGGAGTCCTTGCTTATTCTAATGAATTCAATCATGAACTAGATCCATTGTCCATAGATAATTATATGAGGCTTGGTTATGTTTTAGAGCCAAAAACTATTTATAAAAATCTAAGGATATTAGAACCTGGTAGTTATGAAGTGTTTTCCGTCAACGAGAAAACCCACAAAAAAGAATTTTATTACTCTCTTCTTTCTAATATGAAACCAAATTTACCCCCAAGAAGAATTGATGGGGAAAGGGTACTGTCAGCAGCCATAAAAGAGCAAGGCAATATCCTTAATGGAGTTAAAAAAAATGCGGCCATCTATTTATCAGGGGGGTTAGACTCTTCAATCATAGCTAAGTATATGAATGATAGAAAGGGCGGGTATCACTCTTATACTATTGGTTTCGATGATTTAGCATTTAGTGAAGTTGATGAAGTGCAGATCTTTACAAAAAAAGAAAAAATTAAAAATAAAAATATCATTTTAGATAAAGAACAGTTACTCAAGGCCTCAGAAATTATTGATATATTTGATTCCCCATTCGCCGACAATGCAAGTATGCCAGCTTACTATTTGGCTGATATGGCTAAAGATGATGGATTTAAAGTGTCTGTAACTGGAGATGGAGCTGATGAGTTGTTTTTTGGCTACCGAAACCACCGGCTTATGTTTGCTGAGCAAAACATAAAAAACTTGATCCCAAAATTCATTAGAACTAAGGTAATTAAGAATATTGCGAAAATATACCCAAACCACAGTAGTATCCCTCGTTTTCTTAGGGCGAAAAGCACACTATCTTCGTTAGGGATGTCTTTTCCAGAAAGTTACTGTGAAGCAATGAGTTTGAGTAATAGCACTTTGATTGACCTTATTTATTCCGATGATTTTAAGAATGCTTTAGGTAAAAAAAACACTCTTTCTGAATTTAAAAGTATCGCAACGAAGTTCGAAGAAGCCTACCCAGTTTCTTCAATAAACGACCATATGAAATTAATGCAATACTTGGACTTCAAAACGTATCTACCTGGTTCAATATTACAAAAAACGGATAGAACGTCGATGAGGAAAGGAATAGAAGCTAGAGTTCCTTTTTTAGATCACCGGATTACAGATTTAGTGTTAGGTAATGATTCTAGCGAAAACATAGGTTATTCCCACCATAAAACATCACTTCGTTATTGGGTTAGAGATAACCTTGTTGATGAAGATAGAAACAAGGTTAAAAAATCGTTTACTTCTCCGCTAGATAAGTGGTTTAGGGAGATAGAGTATTCGCGTTTTATTAGGATGGTTGTATCAGAGTCGCTTATGGACTCTAAAATGTTTAATATAGATAAACTACATGATATTATGAATGATCATTATTATGGAAGAAAAAATTACGGGACAACGCTTTGGAGTTTAGTTGTTCTGTCTAAGTTCTTAGATAAATCTAAAGGGAAGATAAATCGTGCTTAAAGTTTTATATCATCACAGAATTGCATCCAAAGATGGTCAGTACGTACACATTGAAAGCATAGTAAACGCTTTCAAGCGAAAAGGTGACATTGTGAGGCTTGTGGGACCTGAATTTACCGATAATACAGAGTTTGGGCATGATGGTGGTTTTGTTAATACACTAAAATCTAAATTGCCAAAATTCATTTATGAATTCGCAGAATTAGGTTATAGCCTGGTCGTGGCCAAGAGATTAATAAAAGAAATAAAAACAAACCGACCAGATATCATATACGAACGTTATAATTTATATCAACCAATAGGTGTTATGATTGCGAAATGGTACAAAATACCTTTGATACTCGAAGTCAACGCGCCACTGAAAGAAGAGCGCCAAAAACATTCAGGACTAGGTATGCCTTGGTTGGCTCAAATTGTTGAAAATTACACCTGGAAAAATGCATCTAAAGTATTGCCAGTAACCAAAGTCCTTGCAGATATCTGTGTGAATAATGGTGTAAAAAAGGAAAGCATTGAAATAATACACAATGGGGTTACTGAAGAACAAATAAAAGTTAGAAGAATGATATCTAAAAAAAATGAAGACAATATAGTTATTGGCTTCGTTGGTTTTATGCATTTAACCTGCGGTGTTGCTGAAGCTATCAAGGTAATCGCAAAAATAGGCAATAAAAAAGTCAAACTTGTGTGTGCTGGTGATGGAGAACAGGCTGATGAACTTAAATTACTTGCTGAAAAACTTGGGGTTAGTGATCAAGTTGATTTTTTGGGTCTAGTTTCTCGTGAAGAAATAATGAAACACGTTGATTTTTTTGATATAGCGTTGCAGCCGGACGTAACGGAATATGCATCACCTTTGAAGTTATTTGAGTACATGGTTTCGAAGTGTTTAATAATAGCTCCTGATTCAGATAATATTAAAGAAATACTAACAGATGAAAGTGCTTTGTTTTTTAAATATAAAGACAAAGTTGATTTTTCAAGTAAATTAGAATTTTGTCTAAATAACATTGACTCATTGGAAAGCAAAAAAGAAGCCGCTTTTGATAGGCTTTCTGAAGCTGGTTTTACATGGGATAATAATGTTGTTCGAATAAAAAAACTTGCGAGTGATTTGATTAAATGAATTTAACAGCCCTCTTTTATTTGTCCGTATATGGTTTAGGTATTCTAAAAGCTATTGCGGGAAAACCTGTATGGGGGCTTTATGCTTACTTTTTATCATTTTACTTCCATGCGCCAAGTCAGTGGTGGGGGCAGTCATTACCTAATTTAAGGTGGGCTCTAATAGCTGCCGTCGTTACCGTTGTTGCTTTGCTTATTTATCCCCCCAAAAGAGGTTTTCGTTTTTTTGAGTTCAAGGAGAATAGGTGGCTTACTTTATTAGCGATACTGGTTGTGGCTCAAATACCGTTTGTTTTGAATCAGACTGTGCATAGTGAATATGTTTTTTTATCAATAAAGTTTTTGTTATTTATATTTATAGTACAGAATACAGTTTGGACCACAAAAGATGTAAAAAGACTAATTTACGTAAATTTAATTGGCGGGACTTACCTGGCTTATTTAGGTATGTCGATGCATCAAGGTGGTCGACTAGAAGGTATTGGTACTCCTGGTATGGAAAGTGCGAATCAATTAGGCCAGCACTTTGCTGTTTTGTTACTAATTGGCGGTTACCTACTTATTTCCAAGTTTAAGTATAGTCATATTTTAATAGCGATATCATTATCAATGATACTAATGGCTACATTTATGACTGAAAGTAGGGGGGTTCTTGGTGCTCTTGCATTAACGGGAGTCATAAGTCTATTTTTCATCCCAGAAAAGCGCGGTAAAAAATTCTCAATATTTGCTTTATTAGCTATTATCGCTGGCTCTGCTTTAATGGGACCTCAAATACTTAGTAGATTTCAAGGAGTGGAAGAAGGGGTTGATGGTAAGCTCAAAGATGCGAGTGCAATGTCTCGTATTGTCATCATAAAGTCACAATGGGAAATGGCTAAGAATAGACCTTTTTTTGGTTATGGTCATCGAGGTACGTTAATTCTGAGCCCTAGCTACATACCGAAAGAATATCATGCACAAGGGGTTGGTCGGCGTGCATCTCACAATGTCGCAATGGCTTTCTTAGTGGATCATGGTTTTGTTGGTTTATTCATATACTTAATGGTTGTTTTTACGTGTTGTAAAAGAATATTTAAAGTTAAGAAAAAAATGAATTTCGTTTCGGAGGAAATGAAAGAAGAATATAGGGAACTCGCAAGTTTAAAAGTAGGTTGCATACTCGCCTTAATTTGTTTTTTTGTCTCAGGTATGGGCTCTAATAATAAAAAACTAGAGGGTCACATATGGATGTTCGCTTTTGTGCCAATAATAAGCTCTAGAATGAAGCGGATAGAAAGTAAAAATAAATTTTTAGAACTAAAATGAAGAAGTGATTATGAAAACAATTAATGCAATTAAGATTTACGACGATATGCACTTAAAAGCTCAGGTTTGCATAATGGGAGCTGGTGTAGCTGGTATAACAATGGCTTCTGAATTTGCAAAGATGGGAATTCAAGTAGTTCTACTAGATGCCGGTGGTGAAAATTACGATAAAAAAACTCAATATGACGCAAGAGCTAATAGTGTTAGTCCCAATTACCCTGATACGAAGATGAGTAGAATGAGAATGCTGGGCGGCACAAGTAACCATTGGTCAAATAATACAAGTCCACTATCTAAAATTGACTTTGAAAAAAGGGATGGGCTTCCTAATAGTGGTTGGCCAATTCGCAAAAGTGATCTCGATGAGTTTTATCCCAGAGCTGCGGTTTATTGTGGCACCGGTGATGATGGTTATGATTTGGATTACTGGCATAAGAAATTCAATATAACACCAACGATAGACAGTGAAAATAACGATGGGTTGAACTTATCAATAGCGAAAGCCTCGGTTCCTCCGACTAAATTTTTTAAAGTTCATGGGGAAAAATTAGTGGATTCTCCATTTATTACGATAATAACTTTTGCTCAAGTTACGGGTGTTAAATACTCAAAACAAGATAAGACTATCGGTGTTGCTGAATTTACCACGATGTCGGGCGGTAGACACACTGTAGAAGCTGATGAGTTTGTTATGGCTTTTGGTGGTATTGAAAATGGTAGGATGTTACGTCATTTTAATACAAAGCATAATAATGAGCTAGGCAATCAGAACGACTGTGTTGGAAGGTACTTCATGGATCATCCAACGTTACGCGCGGCACAAGTATTTAGTCCTGATGAAAATAAATTTTCAATGTTTTCTGGAGTGATGGACAAAGATTACAAAAGATTTGTCCTTAATTTTTTTGAATTAAGTGAGAATAAACTGAGATCTGAACAGCTTACGAATATAAGAATGCCTCTACAGCGCGCATCAAGGCAACAAATGTCGGAAGGTATATCCTCCTTCCATTTACTAAAGCAAAGATTGTCAGGGAAAGATGTTAGTGGTAGTTTTTTTAATGATTTGACTAATATAGCGATGGACATAGATATAGTCGCAGATACAGTATCAAGAAAAAAATTCAACCAACCACTCTTTGATAGTGTAAATGATTTTCATGGTTTTCAGGTTCCGCTTATGATGGAGCAAACAGCCAGTAGAGATAATATGATTAGTCTATCGAATAAAAAAGATAGATTTGGTATTCCTTTACTTAATGTAAACTGGAACCTTCATGATAGTGATAAAAAAAGACTTTGGCGCGGTTTGAATGTTTTCGCAAATGAGATTGGTGCGGCACAACTTGGTAGGGTAAGGGTGCTTGAAGAAAGAGCATCCAGGTTATTCTCCGATCAATTAGGTTTTGGGCACCATCACATGGGTACTACCCGGATGTCGACAACACCTGAAAATGGGGTTGTTGATAGTGATCAGCTTGTTTTTGGGACTAGGAACTTTTCAATTGCGGGTAGCTCCGTATTTCCTACAGGCGGACACGTACCACCTACTTTAACAATTTCAGCGATGAGCATTAGGTTATCAAAAAAGATAGCTCAAAGATTATTGAGAAGGTAATTATTTATGGATTATAGTAAACGACACTTCATGAAGGTTGCGGGTGCTACAGTTGGTGCACTAGCAACCGCTTCAGTTGTATCAGTAACTCAAGCTTCAGAAGTGATTAGCGACTGTCGATACAGTCGTGAACTAAAGGCTATGCGCGAGTCTTGGTTTGAAAACAACAAGGAAACTCCGCACGAGTACCTATCAAGAACAAAAACATCAGCAACAAAAGATGAAATTGTTTACAATGATTTTAAAACCGGCCAAACAATCTATGTTAATGGTCTTTGTTTAAGTAAGCACGAATGTGCATCCAAGTTAATATAAGGGATTATTGTGAAAAATTCTGTTTTGTTTTTTAAAGTGATTGTAATTAATGTCATTTTTCTATCATCATTATATTTATTCTACAAATACTCAGATTACATAATAACCAGCTCTGAGTCTATTTGTCGAACTAGTGATAACGGAAGTCACTACTGTCGATACAAAGGAAAGATAGAGCAAACATACGTGAATTCTGACGGATTGGCTTTATACTTCATAAATGAACCTTTCGATGAAACCGACGTTTCTAATAAAGAATTCGTTGGTGTAAAATCTTTTGGCGCAGTGTCTTTAGGTGTAGAAGAAACAGAAATTAATAAAGAAATGAGAGCTTTACTAAAAGATGCTTTCCTTGAAAATAAAAAAGTAGAACTACATATGAGAAAAGTTAAATCTGGTTACTTGATGATAGATCGTATGTGGATAAAAAAGTAAATTGTTAAATAAAATAATCTTAAGGATAAGGTTTTGAGTGATTTAAAGTCTCAAGTTTTACATGGAATAAAATGGTCTTTTTTTGCCAAACTAACAGCCCAAATATTCTCTTGGATTTCTACATTTTTTGTAATGAGAATGTTGAGTCCAGAGGATTATGGTGTTGTGGCTATTGCCATGGTTTTTTTTACATTCATTATACTGTTTACCTCGAATGGTTTCATATCAGCTTTAGTTAGAACGCAAAGTAACGACAAAAAAACCAATAATGCGATATTCACGATATCGTTAACTTTAAACTTAATACTGTCGGCTGTAATGGCGTTCTCGGCGAGTTTCATATCTAAATGGTACGATAATGACCAGTTATTCGAAGTGTTGGTCGTATTGGCGTGCACAGCCCCCCTTAGTAGTTTTTCTGTAGTGCCAACGGCAAAGTTACAAATTAATATGAAGTTTAAGGCTAAATCTATTTGTGAGGCCATGGCTGGATTTGTCGCAACAATTGTTGCTTTTAGTATGGCTTATTACGGAATGGCTTATTGGGCTTTAATAGTTTCTAATTGTGCTTTAGTGTTTATTAGGGTTTTGTCTTTAAACTTTATAGCCAAAACGAGTTACTACCCAACGCTAAATTTTTCAGGAATGAAAGAAACACTCGCTTTTTCACTGCGACTTCAAATGGGGTCAGCGATCTGGTTTATTAGTAATAAAGCGGATACTTTTTTGATAGGTCGTTATTTAGGTGTGGCTCAAGCCGGTATATATAATGTAGCTAACGAAATAGCCTCAATCCCAATGACTAAAATAAACTCGATAATGAATGAAGTTGCATTTTCAGCTTTTGCTAAAACCAAAAACGATAAAAAACAAGCAAACTTATACTTAAGTAAAGCACTAAAAATGCTCTCTGTTATAACTTTTCCTGTTTTTTTTGGAATTGCTTCAATATCAAATGAGCTTGTTTTGGTTTTACTTGGAGAAAAGTGGGAAGCATCAATACCAATAATATCTATTTTATGTCTAGTTTTACCATTTAGAATGATGTTATCAGTAATGGGTAATTATAGTAATGGCATGGGTGAGTCTAAGTTTGGATTAAATAATGCTTATATAACATCAAGTATGATGTTAGGTGCAATATTCGTAGGCGTTCATTATGGATTGATGGAACTAGCGATATTATGGTCTTCATCTGTCGCCCTAACATATGTATTTATGGTTTATAGGTATATAAAAAAATTCGACCTTAAATTAAGTAACTTAATAGTTTACATACCTGTCTTTGTAGTTTCTGTGAGTATGTACCTAGTTATAAATGTGCTTAGTTGGTATTTTAACCCATTAATATCTTTTTTAGATGGTAATATAATGATAATATTGTCACTTAAAGTAATTATTGGAGTAATGTTCTCGATGCCTTTTCTTTTGTTTTTTTATGGAAAAGAGTTTAGAGAGCTATTGAGAAAATGAAACAATTAAATAATTTGAAAGAATTAATATCAATGGGGAAGTATCGACTTGGTGATGAAAAAGCTTGTCAAGAAGATATTGAGGCTTTTCTTGTAAAGAATAATGTTAAATATGAAAAAGAGTTTAAGCTAGATTTTGGTATCGTTGATTTTTTCTTTCCAAATTCAGGTTTGGCTCTTGAAGTTAAGGTATCTAAATCTTGGAATAAATTAACTGTTTATCGGCAGTGCGAAAGATACTGTAAAGATAGTAGAGTAAAAGGTATTTTATTAGCCACCGGGTCAGCCCAGAAATTACCGGCCGAAATAAATGGTAAGCCATCTTTAGTTTACCTTCTTAGCGAGAGCGCATTATGAAAACCTACGGAAATTTAGAAGTATCTAAAGATGAAGTAACTGGAAAATCTTTTTTCACATTTACTAATTTAGAGCCTCACGTAATAATGAAGTTAAAGCAATTCTTTACAAAAATATCACCCACTAAAGTTAAATCATTTTCCTTGCCAGTAACTGGAGTTATTGCCGCTGATGTAACGATGTTCAGAGCAAGATATCCTCTAGTGATGACGAAAAGTGATGCTAAATTACTAAAGAAAGCCACTAAACAGCACTATCAAAAGGTAGACCTGATTGAATCAATCAAAACCCCAAATTACGAAACAAAAAAAAGAGTCGGTTTGAAGCCCGGTGTGAAGCTTAGAGGTTATCAATCTGTTGCTGTAGATATCGCGGAAGAAGTGAAAGTAATGCTTTTAATTGATGAGATGGGGTTGGGGAAAACGCTTGAAGGGTTAGCCATGGCTCTTATTGATGGCAATTTACCTATGGTATGTGTAGTAGAGGCCCCTCTACAGTCTCAATGGGGGCAAATGGCAGATAAGTTTGTAGATCTTAAAGTGCACGAAGTAAAAAGTAGTAAACCATATACTTTACCAGAAGCGGACTTATATATCTTTAAGTACAGCCAACTGGCTCCTTGGATTGACATACTGACTGCGGGTTGGGTTAAATCAATAGTTTTTGATGAAGTTCAAAATTTAAGGACGGGGACTGACTCTGCTAAAGGAAAGGCGGCACAGGCTATTTGTGAGGTTGTCGATTTCAGAGTGGGGATGACAGGTACCCTTGTTTACAACTATGGAATTGAGTGCTGGAATGTCGCGAATATAATAAACCCAGGTCTGTTGGGATCAAGATATGAATTCCTCAGAGAATGGTGCACCGGCGAAAGTGGCGATAAAGGAATTGTGAAAGATCCGGATGCTTTAGGTTCTTACCTTAGAGAAGAGCAATTTGTATTGCGCAGAACAAGAGCTGATATTGGTCAAGAAGTTAAGCAAAAAAGTCCAGAAATGATAAAAGTTAAAGCTGACGAAAAATCAGTTAAAGGTCTTGAAGATCTATTAGATGATTTGGCTGTTTCTGTTTTGACATCAAGTGACGGACAAGAAGTTAGAAATTCGTCATCTCAATTCGATTTGAGACTAAGGCAACTAACTGGAATAGCTAAAGCGAAAGAAACAGCGGCATTTGTTAGGATGCTTGTTGAGCAAGGTTCATCAGTTGTTCTTTTTGGTTATCATCGTGAAGTTTATAGAATATGGGAAAAAGAGCTCGGTGATCTAGAGCCAGCTTGGTTTACCGGTTCAGAAAGTCCTTCTAAAAAGGAAAAAGAAAAAGCGCGCTTTATTAACAAAGAAACGAAATTACTTATTATGAGTTTATCCACCGGCGCTGGTGTTGATGGTTTTCAACATGTATGTAGTAATGTAGTTTTTGGTGAGTTAGCTTGGTCTAAAAATCGCCATAAACAATGTATAGCCAGAGTTGATAGAGATGATCAGGCTGAAGATGTATATGTTTACTACATGATAAGTGAATTTGGTTCAGATCCAGTTATGATGGATATAATTGGCGTAAAGGGGGAGCAAAGTAGAGGAATACAAGACCCTGGTGTAGCTCCTGTAGTGCTAGAGCAAGATAAGGATAGAATTAAAAATATGGCTCGCAATTACTTAAGATCAAGAGGGGTAGCTTACGAGGAACGGGAAAGCTTAACCGCGAAAGAGTTAGCTTCGAGTATATAAAAAAGGCTGCGTTATGCAGCTTTTTCTTTTAGTCCGAATTTATTGATATCTTCATCTCTTCTGTCGAGTGCTAACTTTGATACGTAACAGGTAAAATCCACAGCTCGTTCATTTATAGTGATATCACTAACCTGAAGTGGGCGTAATAACGTTAGATTTCGTAGGTCTCTAACTCTTGATAGTCCAACGTAAGCTTGGAATTCAGAGAATACC
>Ga0055584_100006170_pt1 | contig 11750 bp, 11 predicted proteins | sample OSDHelmetaG_FD_58716 | JGI IMG/M metagenome (GOLD analysis project Ga0055584, IMG submission 58716) | Pelagic marine sediment microbial communities from the LTER site Helgoland, North Sea, for post-phytoplankton bloom and carbon turnover... | ecosystem: Environmental > Aquatic > Marine >... | reverse complement strand
GCGTGTGGATGTGGATGATAAGGAAATGTTAAAGGATCAAGTTTCGCTTCTACAGGAAAGTCAGAAAGCATTTGAACCGGATGCTGACTGGTACGTTAATATGGTTGGAAAGATCAGAACCGTTAGCGTGAGTGCATCCGAATCCTTGCTTCAGGCTGTGGACGCAGCCGCAGAAGCTGTTAATAATTCGCTCAACTAGTAGATGTCTCTGCCAGCACCCAAGATAGTTTAGTTTGAGTGCTGGTATTCCCCTATGTTTAGCATAGGTTATGCCTTCAATTTTATTTTACTCCAGAGAGTACAGTGTCAAGAAAATATGACAGGAGTAAAATCTTTAATACTTTGCTCCTGTCTTTTAATTAGCCTACTAGTCCAACCCTAACGCTTGTTTCCTTTGATTCGCCCAGGTACGTATTATTTGGTCTATTGCTAGACCGATAAAGGCCACACACAAACCTAGGATCAAGCCGTTACCAACACCTTGCCTATCGGAAAGAGAGCCAAGAATCAATTGACCCAAGTCGTCCGTGCCAATTAATGCCCCAATGATTACCATTGAAAGGGCAAACACTACGGTTTGATTTACTCCCAGTGCAAGATGGGGAAAAGACATTGGTAGTTCAATTGAGAAATAGCGTTGAATCCGGTTTACACCCGACATCGAACCGGCATCGTGCAATGCTGCCGGTACACTTATCAACCCCTCAACCGTATAGCGGGTGGCGGGCACTGTTGTATAAACCACTATTGCAATAAGTACTGAAGTATCCGTAACGCCGAATAGCATCATTACTGGTATGAGGTAAATAAATGACGGAAAAGTTTGAAACGTATCACAAACTGTTAAGATAAAGCGTGTAGTAACTGGGTGCTGTGCACATAGCGTTCCGGCAACAATGCCGATTATGCTGGAAATAACTACGGCTAAACTTACTAAGTATGCGGTTATCAGAGCTCTATCCCACCATTCGGTTAGTGCTATGAAAAGGAGAAAACCACCAACACTTAACGCAACTCGTGTGCCGCCGACAATAAAACCTACTCCCATTACAAGCGTGAAGGTAGCGATCACTGGCATGCCGAGATAAGCTGTTTTTACCGGTACCAGAACATCAATAATCAACCACTCGTTAAATCCTTTCAATGAGTAAAAAAACGTATCCCAGATCCAATCTACACCGGATTGCCAAAAGTCCTGAGTGGTAATGCCCTTGTTATGAGGAATCAAGTAGAGATAGTTAAAACCATCTTTGAAAAAGAACGAACCGATGTAAGCCAGAATAATGCCGGCTACAAATACAACCCCAAAAATAAGGGAAAATTTATTACGCTGTACAAAAGAAAGATCGGCAAAATAATCGGTTTGCTTGTTTGCCCAGGCAAGTGATAAACGATCCAGCATTATTGCGATTAAAACAATGCAAACTCCCAGTTCCAGTGCCAGACCAATTCGAAGCCCGTTAAGTGCAATTAGTAAGTTATTGCCCAATCCTTTGGCACCTATTAAAGAAGCAATAACGACCATTGCAAGACACTGCATTATGACCTGATTGACACCGATTAAGATGTCGCGACGTGCAGTAGGAATAAGGACCTTTAGTAGTAGTTGTCTGTTGTTACATCCGCTCATTAGACCTGCTTCGGCAACTTCGGGTGGCAGTTTCTTTAACCCTAATAAGGTTAATCGTACCATTGGTGGGGTAGCGAATATAACCGTTGCAATGGCGCCGGCGTGGTCTCCAATTCCAAAAAATATCATGACTGGAATTAGATAGGAGAAATGTGGAACTATTTGTGCCACATTCAACAACGGATTCATTATAGTTTCCACTCTCCTGCTTCTGAATGCCCAAACACCTAGAGCAAGACCCAGTAAGACCGATACCGGAGCCGCGATTAATACGAAGGACAGTGTTTCCATTGAAGGTTCCCACTGACCGAATAATGCAATATAGGCAAATGTGAAAAACACGAATAGAGCTAAACGTGGGCCCTTGAGTGCATAGCCAATAATTGTTGCTCCGCCTGCAACGACTGTCCAGGGTAGCGCTGGCCACCTTGCCCAGGGGTTTGCTGTAGCCCATTCCCAACCCGAAAACGTCACTATGGTTTTTACGCCGCCTAGCATGATCTCGCGTATGAATTCGATCATGAAGAGAATTACACCAGAAAATGCCCGGGTAATTAAATTAACTAAAGGTTTTTGTTCAAATTCCTCAATGTCCGGATCCCAGACATCTATTAACCACCAATCAAACAGTAGGTAGTTTACCGAGTCGTTTATTATGATTGGAAGCTGCTTGAGTAGTGGTGGAAACCTCCACAGAATATTGCTGTCGGATGGAGGTACAATCAAACACAGTAAATAAAATACGACAAGTAGTAGCAGAAACTGCAAATACTTTCGCTCTTTAATCGTTGTGATCATGATGACTGCTCACCTGACTTACCAGTATGTCCACCGAAAAGTACATTAACGACTTTGGATGCCGTCAATGACCCCACAATTGCCCCCTCCTCATTAATTACGGCAACTGGTTTACTTGAATTCAATATTGATTCGGCTACGGTTTCAATAATTGCATTTTTTGGAACCTTAAGGTCGGACATGTCTTGGGTCGGGTTAAATGGGTCCATTACCGATTCAATTTTCAGTACCTTTTCTCGGGGTACTTCTTCTGTAAATTTTCGCACGTATTCTGTTGCAGGATTGAGAACTATATTTGCCGGTGTATCGAGTTGTTCAATAATACCGTCCTTCATAATTGCAATTCTATCCGCCAGTCTCAATGCTTCGTCGAAATCGTGGGTTACGAACAAAATTGTTTTACTTAACGCGCCTTGTAAACGCAAAAATTCGTCCTGCATCTCTTTTCTGATTAAAGGATCTAATGCAGAGAAGGGCTCGTCTAGAAACCAGATATCTGGCTCAATAGCGAGTGAACGAGCTATGCCAACACGTTGTTGTTGTCCGCCTGAAAGTTCTCTTGGGAAGTAATTCTCGCGACCGGTAAGACTTACCAGATCTACCATTTCTTTTGCTCGCTTAATACTTGCCTCAGTACTAATACCTTTTACCTGAAGTGGAAAAGCAATATTCTCCAAAACAGTTTTGTGGGGTAGAAGAGCGAAACTTTGAAAAACCATACCCATTTTACTTCGACGCAACTCGATAAGCTGTTTGTCATTCATCGACAGGATATCTTCCCCATCTATATAAATTTTACCCCCAGTTGCATCCGTTAATCGGGAAATACACCGTAATAGGGTTGATTTACCAGACCCGGATAGGCCCATTATTATGAGCAGTTCTCCAGGGAAAACCTCAAATGATGCGTTATTAACCCCGACGATGCATCCGGCTTCCTGGAATTTTGCAGCATCGACTATGCCATTCGAGGCATCCAGCATGTTCTTCGCGTTTGCGCCAAAAATTTTATATACCGAATCACAACGGATGACCGGTGTGCTTGAAGACGATGTTTCTGCTTGTGACGTCATAAGTATGCTATGTGATTGATTGGTTTTATTGCTACTAAGTTACCACAAAATGGTATCGTTATAGCGAATTGCTTGTTAAAAAAAACCCCCTGGATTCATGCTGCGCCAGGGGGTCGTTTGCTAAGGAACTAATCCCTTTCGGCTTACATGCCTGCCCAAGATTTCCAAACTGCTTCATTATCAGCCAGCCACTTTTTGCCGGCGTCTTTATGATCCATCTTATCGGTATCAACTAACGCGGCCATTTGACCAATTTGAGTGGTTGTGAATGATACCTGCGAATATGCTGTATACGCCGCCGGGTGAGTTTTTGGGAACTTGTAGTTCGCCGCCTTTTTTAACCAGCCCTTTGGTGATCCGCAACTTCCGTCGCCACCATCAGCTTTACGACAGCCTTCGGTGTAGGGAGGGAATTCAATGAATGTGAAACCATCTGCATCAGTAAAGTTCGGAGTCCAGTTAAAAACAATAGTACCGCGACCTTCTTTCTTAGCAGACGCTAATTCTGTCCATAGTGCATCAGCACCACCAGCAAATTTAACTACCCACTTATCGGATAAACCCAGTGCCTCTATACGTTCTGGCATTAGTTCACCGTGCCAACTTTGTGGTCCTTCTAACCAACGGCCTTTACCGCCAGAATCAGGTGTTGTAAAGTTTTCGTGGCAATCTTTCAGAGCTTCCCAGTTTGGTAAACCAGGGCATAAATCTTTTTCGATCACCCATGTTGGAACGCCCATTTCTTCAAGTGTTAGCGCCGCATGAGTTCCGGCATCAATTACACCACCTTTACCCATTGCATTGTAGAATGACTTGCCGAAAGATGATTTCCAAACTTCGTGAGAAATTGTTACATCGCCGTTACGAATCGATTCATAGACCGCTTGAGAATCCGCTGGTACATACTCGACGTTGCTGCCCATTGCTTCAAACATTCCCCCAATTACATAGGCCATTACAATTTGGCTTGACCAGTTATGTATTGGAATTACTATTGGAGCGGTGCTATCTGCTGCTTTTACCGCGCCCGTTGCTGACAGTAACGAAACACTACTCGCTATTACCAGTGTACGAATTGACTTGGATTTAAATAACTTCATATATATCTCCTCAGAATTATGGTGCTAGCACCGATGTTTGATCGTTGCGCATTAAAATGCGAGGACTATGTTATAGGACTGGAATAATTTGTAAAGAGCATTTACCGTACCATTATTGCACCAATATTGTTATTTTGGCAGCAGATTACATGGGAAAACCATCTGTAAATACCTACAAATACTCGTTAAATAGCAGTTACAACTGATCTACGCATCTAATTTCAGCAATCAATTTTGTAAAGCAAATTTTCTAAAAATGGGTGACAAGTATACCAATAACGACCCAAAATGAATTACAAAATACCTGTGCTCATTGTTTACCTCCAGCATTAGGTCAAATAAAGCGACTAGGAACTGTAGAATTATTAAACTTGACTCGTTTCAATCTTTAACCTCGATATAATTAAAATAGTCGATCTATAGAGAAACTACTATGAAAACACAAATTTGCATTATTGGTGGCGGGCCATCTGGTTTGTTGTTGGCCCAGCTTTTGAACAACAACGCAATTGATACGGTTGTTATCGAGAGACGAAACAAGGAGCATGTGTTGAGTCGAATTCGAGCCGGTGTGTTGGAGCAGGGGTTTTCGAAGATGATGCGTGATGCGGGCTGTGGCGAGCGCATGGACAAGGAAGGTGAGGTGCATTCTGGTTTTCAAATAGCGGATGGGAATCGGCTGAAGCGAATAGATTTGTCTAAGTTAACTGGGGGTCGAACAGTGATGGTGTACGGCCAGACCGAATTAACGCGTGATTTGTATGATGCGCGTGAGCGGGCGAATGGGCTAACAATATACAATGTTGAGGACGTGAATTTAAACGATTTAACAACAGACGCTCCTGTTGTTGAGTTCTCAGTAAACGGGGAGACTGAACAGATTTACTGTGATTTAGTTGTTGGTGCTGATGGCTTTCACGGTGTTAGTCGTAAGTCGATTCCAAAGGGTAAACTGACTGAACACGGGCGGACTTATCCGTTTGGCTGGTTAGGTATTCTCTCACGGACCAAGCCCGTCTCATCCGAGTTAGTTTATGCCCGGCACTCCCGTGGTTTTGCGCTTTGTTCTATGCGTAACAAATTGTTAAGTCGTTATTATATTCAAGTGCCGATTAGCGATTCTGTGGAAGACTGGAGTGATGATCGATTCTGGAATGAGTTACGTTCACGGCTACCTGACAGTCTGCTGTCGTCACTTGAGACCGGCTCATCTATTGAAAAATCAATAGCACCACTTCGAAGTTATGTTGCGGAGCCAATGAGTTACGGGAATCTCTTTCTGGCAGGTGACGCTGCTCATATAGTGCCGCCAACTGGAGCAAAGGGCTTGAATTCCGCTGGAGCCGATATTTATTATCTTTACCGTGCGATTCTTGATCGCTATCTTCGTGATGATAAAACTGGGTTAGATAATTACTCGTCCAAAGCTCTTACTCGAGTTTGGAAGACGCAACGATTTAGTTGGTGGATGACGTCGCTTTTGCATGTCTTCCCAGAAGCGACCTCATTTGAAAAACGTCTTCAGGAATCGGAACTAAATTATTTATTGTCATCAGAAAATGCACTTTCATTGCTTGCAGAAAACTATGTTGGGTTACCGTATTAGTGTTTTTTTTCAGTTATACGTTGCCTAACTTTCTTTTAGTAAGGGTGTGTACCAGGTTCTGTTTATATAGAAATTACCCTTAAGGGCGCATTGGTAAAATTACAGTGTTCGACTTACTGTTATAAACGTACAGAACGTAGTTGTTAATTTGGGGGAAACCCAAGGGATATTCTAAAACGGTTCTTTATATGTACACCATCACGGGACGGCATCGTACGGGGTGGATTCTCCGTGCTGATCTTAATCACCGCGAAGTTTAAACTTTCGTTAGAGTGAATATGCTGACGTAAGGATTCGATTTCTTCTAAGGTGGTTAGCTGAACCGAATAATCGAACTCGCAGGCATGAGCAATTCTATCAAGTTGAATGCCCTTGCCGGCGTGGCTTTGCTGCATGCCGGTTTCTCCGTAATGACCATTATCTAGGACGACTATGGTTAGATTAGTTGGCCTTTGCACCGCAATTGTGGCTAATGCGCCTATACCCATAAGCATTTCACCGTCGCCAGTAATGACTAAAACCTTACGAGTAGGTTGGCTATTAGCCAAGCCTAGACCCACAGTAGCGGCACTCCCCATAGCGCCCCACAGGTAAAAATTATTGTTATGATCTCCTGCGGCATACACGTCGTATGTGGATGAACCTAATCCTGTAACAATGAGCATATCTTGGCGCTCTTTTAACAGTTTTCCCACAACGGAACGACGATTAGGAAATATTTTTTTGTTTAATTGTTCCATTCCTTTTCCCCTATTAATTGCTGACCTAGAATAACCGCACAAGCGCTGTCACCATCGAAGGCCATTGTGGCTGCGCCACGAATGAGTTTTTCCACATCCTCTGCTTTGTCCGCGCGCCAGGTTATAACACCCATATGTTTTAAAATGGCTTCGGTTGCCTGTCCCATAGGGTTCTGCCAAGGATTAAATTCTGCCCAGTCGCCGCGCATAGTAATAATCATTAGCAACGGAAATCTGCCGCATGATTGGAGCGCCAATGTATTTATGCAATTTCCTATGCCGCTCGATTGAAGTAATAAAGCGCCACGTTCACCACCTAACCAGGCTCCTGCGAGATACCCAAGTCCTTCCTCTTCTGTTGTTAACATAACGCTGGTTGTTTTTATGTCTTCAATAGCTGCATTTATTGCAACTGTATGTCCAGCATCGGGGACATATGCAATATGCTTAATATTGCATGCCTTTAGTGTAGGAAAAACAAGACCCTGCCAATTGTTGGTATTTCTATCATCGGTATGCATTATTTACCCGCATGTTAATTTGCTCGATGCTTGTAGTACATCATATCTGATACCCACGTGGAATACGTGGCTGGAGAAAGAATAGTAAACCTAGCTTTACGGTGATTCTTTCGTTGGGCCTATTTGTAGTTAATGGTTCTCGAAAGAACGTAAAAAATTGATCTAAGTCAATGGGAAATAAAACTAATAGTGCATAATACAGTGATTGAAACTGTTAAGAGTGAGTATAAGAGATGGCTATAAAAGATCTTCTAATTTACCTGGATAATGACGATTCATGCGATTGTCGAATTGCAAACGGAATAAATGTTTCACGTCACTATGGTGCCCACATAACAGGGCTTTATGTAATGCCAATGATGCAAGTACATGCCTATCCCTATGCATATTTACCAAGTAGCGTTTTTGAAAGCTTTGACGCGAGAGCGAAAGAATCCTGTGAATCTGCTCAGGAGTTATTTAATGCTAAAACGGCGGCTGACGACGTTTCTGGTGAGGTGAAAGTAGTTAGTCATGGTGCAACTGATCAACTAAACAGATATAGTCGATACTCAGATTTATTAATTGTACCTGCTAATTCTAAGCCCGAATCTAAAATAAACCTAAGTTACTTTTTGACGGATGTATTATTTGGCGCCGCCTGTCCTGTGCTTATGATGCCTGAAAAAGACAGTATAATTTCGCTTCCATTAGAACGTATTGTTGTTGCATGGGATGGTAGTAGGGAGGCGTCGCGTGCATTGGGTGCGGCTATGATGGCTTTTCCGGATGTGTCAGTGTTTGATATCGTTACCGTCTCCGGTAATGAAAAAGATGCTGAAGCAATTGTTACGTATCTAGTCCGGCACAATAAAGTGGCAAATGTGCATTTATCTAATAGTGCCTCGAGTCATGTGGGTGAAGAGATACTAAGACAAACTTCACTATTGGGCGGTCAGTTGTTAGTAATGGGCGCATATGGACACTCGAGATTGCGGGAGCAAATACTTGGAGGCGTAACGAAGCATGTTTTGGAAAATGCTGAAATACCCATATTTTTCAGCCACTAATTTGTTATGTCTACGTGTTTAGGTAAGGCATGCCTATTTATTGTTATGTGAAAAATTAGCCATGTACGAATGTACATATAAAATTTTTCTGAACTATTATGCTGAATATCGAAACTGTCATTCGTTTAGATAACTTTGTGCCAAATCAACGGCTGTTGCTATAAAATGTTGTTGTCGATGGATAGAACCGGGTTCATTTATACGAGGGATTATCCATCCCACATAGGTAAGTGCCCGTAGCACTAGAAAAAGCGGAAGTAGGGTTGCATCAAGCTGGCGAATCTTACGATAGCCCTGAATCAGGGCTATCTGTAAATTAGCAAAATCGACTTCTTGGCGATTCTTGATTAACGCTGTTGCAACATCAAATAGACGAAAACCAAAGCCACTATCATCAAAATCAATAAACTGTATTTTAGAATTGTCTAGCAGTATATTTTCATGAATTAAATCGGCGTGAATTAGACCGTAGTCAATATTGCAATCATGCAATATTGATTGGGCCTTTTCTCTCACCTGTAACAGTAGTGTTTGTTGTTGTTGCGTTAAATAAGTATTTTCCCAAAACTTCCCCCATACTGGATTTTCTCCGATAAGACCGTTTTGATTCCACTTATTACGTTCAAAGTCTTCAGGTAGTAACCAATTATCGGATGCGAGATGTATTCGGGCCATCGTTTCTCCAATTGAATAGAACGTGCTCTGACGGTCAAGGAGATCTAAAGGCTCACCAGTAACGCCCAGTTGTCGCCCATAAAGCCACGTTAATAAATCAATGCTATATCCATTGGAATTAACCAGAATAGAACCATCACCAGATGCAACTGGTTTTGGAACTTGTAACCCTTCGTGATGTAGATGAAGCAACCACTTTAATTCAGATAAGATAGCCTCATTTGATTGATAATTTGGTCGATGTAACCTTAGTGCGTAATAGCTTCCATTGTTATCAGTTACTTTTAGGACAATATTTTCCCGCTGCGCAATTAATGCAATATCTACAACCATAATGTTCCACGATTTTAAAGCTTGTCGTGCGATATCGAGAATCATGGGTGGGGTTTTAGGCGTTTTAGAATTTTGTCTAGGCTGTTAAGTAATATATCGGCATGTTCACAAGTAAACTGTAGGTTAGGTCGAATCTTTAGAGTGTTGGAATGTATACCGAGAAAATTTAACAAAATACCTTCATTACGTAACTCATTTACTAGGCTTTTCGTATAGGCTGTTGCAGGTTGTTTGGTGTGTCGATCTAGCACAATTTCTGCACCAAACAGCATGCCGGAACCTCGCACGTCTCCAATACATTCATGCTCTAACGCTAATTCTTTGAGCCCGCTACGAGCATAGTTGCCTACATCAAGCGCCTGTTTCATTAGGGCTTCTTCGTCTAGTACTTCAAGCACTGCCTCGGCTGCTGCACAGGAAACTGGGTTGCCGCCAAAGGTGTTGAAGTAACGGAATGAGTCACGAAATGCGGTCATAATGTCCATACTTGTTACGACACCCCCAACTGGGTGACCATTGCCCATTGGCTTACCTAGAGTAACTATGTCCGGCTGTATTCCCGCTCTTTGATGTCCCCACATATGAGAGCCAAGGCGACCAAAACCAGGTTGCACCTCATCCGCTATAATTAAGCCACCCGCCTTACGAACAACTTTTTCCGTTAGTTCCAGGAACTGATTATGAAGATTGGGGAACCCTTCATTAACGAAATAGGGGCATACAATTAACGCTGAAAACCCGTGTTCGGTGTTCTCTAGTTCGTCAATGCTACGTTGAACTTCTTCTGCAAAAGCGCGGGCATGGGCGATACCACTTTCGCCGCCGAGAGGTCGGTAGCTATCTGGCGCTGGTACGTGACGGACATTACTGCAATCGCCTGTTTTAGGTGCATTTGTGCGTGAAAGTTTAGCAACTGCGGTGGTATTCCCATGGTAGGTATGGTCTGTTGCAATAACACCGCATTTTCCCGTTATGGTTTCACACATTCTAAGGGCGATATCGTTAGCCTCAGACCCGGTGCAGGTCATAATTGCTGTAGATAAATGATCGTCAAATGTGTTCGTTAGCTTTTCTACATATCGTACGATACCTTCATGCAGATAGCGGGTGTGGGTGTTGAGGGTAGCAGCCTGCCTCGATATGGCGTCAACAACTTTCGCGTGACAATGACCGACATGAGGAACGTTGTTATAGCAGTCTAGATATTTACGACCGTTAACATCCCAAACCCAGACCCCATCTCCCTTGATAAGATGTATCGGATCATCGTAAAAAGTAGGGACATTGGGACCCAGTAAACGTGCGCGGTCGGCAATAATTAACTCATCGGATCGATTCATATTCGATGCTTATTTCCTTGAATAAAACTTACCCTTTGGAACAATCTGTGAATGTCGACATTAGCGTATATAAACCGATGATAGGTTTAGTCGGTGGTTCTTGTGCTCTGAAACAACAACGGTTTCACGAGCATGATATTACCGTCTACACCGACGATTTCGCACATCTCCCCTGATTTTATGGACTCAATCGTGTTTCCTGATGCCAGTCTGCTTTGCCAATTTAGGCCCGAGTATCGAATACTACCTTCATAAGCGGTTATCGTCTGGCTAACCGCTACTCGCTTGCCAATCATGTCGCTGCTGGTATCGGATCCACCGCCCGAGTTCTGGAAGCGCTTTAACGGTTTCCATAAAAGCAATGCAGTAATTGCCGTAATAACGCCAAGCGCAAGAGCCTCCCATTCCCAGCCAGAGATTGCACCGAAACTTACTAGCAGACCGGTTATTAAACTGGCAATGGCGAAAAATAACAACGGTCCACCTAAACCCATTACCGTTAGCTCTAATAAAAAACTAGTGGCTGCTATTAAATAGTAGAGAATATCGTGGTTATCGATAAGATGTTGAATGATATCCATCATGCTAGTTTTATTCAGATGGTACGGGTAGTTTTAGGCTGCTTGAGACTGCAATCGCCTGGGCCACAGTGTTTGCAATATTGTCATTGGTTTTGCCATCAGTTAAAACAATTGTGCTTTCCGCAGCAATTTGACGATGAGCCGCTATGCCTTGTTCCGCAAGCCTTAGCGTTACAGCTGATTGTCCTTCCTCTGTGTTTGAGGCGTTACCAATTGTGGTTAATGCCGCTGCTTCGGCTTCAGCAATGAGTCGGATGGCTTCGGCTTTACCTGTTGCTTCGAGTATCTGGGAATCTTTGAGGGC
>Ga0055584_100006169_pt1 | contig 11750 bp, 10 predicted proteins | sample OSDHelmetaG_FD_58716 | JGI IMG/M metagenome (GOLD analysis project Ga0055584, IMG submission 58716) | Pelagic marine sediment microbial communities from the LTER site Helgoland, North Sea, for post-phytoplankton bloom and carbon turnover... | ecosystem: Environmental > Aquatic > Marine >... | reverse complement strand
GGTAGAGCAGTTGATTTGTAATCATCAGGTCGTGGGTTCAAATCCTACTTGCGGCACCATATAATGTTATTAATATTTTAATTTTTTTTTTTAGTAATTAAAATATTAGATTGATAAAGACTATGCAATACTATATAAACTTCTTAAATATTATTATAATTAAATACTCTTAGACCAATTCAATGTTTCTTTAATAACAGTTTCTTGATCTTTTTTAGTTAAACTTGTAGAACACGGTAAAGAAACAATTTTTTCAGAAAGACTATTAGAAACTTTTTTGCTAATTAATAAATAACTTTTATAAGGTTTTTGACTAGAAAGATTTTCCCAAAAAAGTCTAGCCTCTATTTTTTTTTCTTTTAGATGTTTTATTAGAGACTTTGCATCTTTCTTATTATGCATTTTTAAGGAATATAACCAACAGGAGCTTCTAACTTTTTTATTTCTTGGCATTGGTGTGAAATGAGTGTTTGATTTAAATGCTTTATCATAAAATTTTGCAATAGCTATTTTTTTATTTAATAATTGTTTAAATAGTTTTATTTGAGGATAACCTAATGCAGCATTTAAATTTGACATTCTATAATTGAAACCAGATAGCTTATATTTGTACTCTAGGCCAGCTTTTCCTTGTTTAGCTAATAAGCTAGCTCTGTTATAAAGTTTTTTTGAGTTTAGTAATAGTGCACCTCCTGACCCAGTAGTAAGTACTTTGTTTCCATTAAAGCTAAATGTACCAGCATCTCCCAGGCAACCTATTTTTTTATTTTCATACTCAGCACCCATAGCACCTGCAGCATCTTCAATGATTTTAATTTTATATTTCCTTCTTAAAGCTAGAATAGCTTTCATATTAGCAGGATGGCCTAGTGTATGAACTACTATGATAGCATCAGGCTTTTCTTTTAATATTACTCTATTGAGTAATGAACAGTCTAGTGTCCAATCTTCTTTATTTACATCTACTATAATAGGAGAAGCTCCTGTTAATTCTACGGCATTTATTGTTGCAGCAAATGTAAAGTCAGGAACAATTACTTTATTTCCAAGTCCTAAATTTAAAGTTTTAAGAGCTAAATGTAAAGCAGCTGAGCCGGTAATTGTTGCAATTGCATATTTAGCAGAAGCAATTTTTGCTATTTCTATTTCAAGTTTTTTAACCCCGGGGGCAGCACTAGAAACCCAATTTTCTTGAATTGCCTTTATTAGATTTCTTTTAATATTACCTCTTAAGTCTGGAATAGAAAGTGGAATAAATTTCTTCATAAGAGATCATTTTGTAAAAAAAAAGTATTTTTTAATATATTACATTATAGAAATTAATATATTATTACAGCTAGATGATACAATTTTTATTTTAATTACGCTATAATTATTTTATTAAATTTTTTAAAAATTACTATTTAATATTTAAGTTAATAAGAATTAGGATTAAAGAATATATAAATTTTATTAAATAAATCATATTTATAAAATTAAAATTTGCTTTACAAATAACATAAATAAATATTATCTATATATATTAATTAATTTGAGAGTTTCTATAATGATTTTAAAAACTAACTGTTACAACTATCAATTTGTTGTTTTAATAGAAAAATACCTTATAGAAATTAATATAATTTTTTATGATTTTTGTAGAACTTTATTAAGTTTAAAGAATGGCTAAATAGTGAAAGTAGTATTTATTGGTGCAGTGCTTTCTTCTAAGATTATTTTAGAAAATATAGTTAAAAGATCTATAGGAGTTAGTGCAGTAATTTCTTTAGATAAAAAAACTGGGTATAAAAGACATGAAGATTATGAAGACCTAAAAAAAACTGCTGCTAAGTTTAAAGTTCCTTATTATAATGGTGATAATAATCAAAAGATAAAACATATTATTAAAATTATTAAACCAGATTTAATTCTTGTTATGGGCTGGTCAAGGCTTTTAACAAAGGAAATCATAGATTTACCTAAGTATGGCGTGATAGGAATGCATCCAGCACCATTACCCTATGGAAGAGGCAGACATCCTATTATATGGACAATAATACTAGGGTTAGCTAAGACTAAGGCTTGTTTGTTTAAAATTGATGAAAAAGTAGATAGCGGTTTAATTATAAGTGAAAAAGAAATTCATATAGACATAAAGGAAAACTCTTTATCTTTACTAAATAAAGTTGCATTAAGTACTTCCAAGATGTTACCTGTAGTAATTAAAAAAATAGAAAAGAGAAAAAAAATAGTCGGTAAATTACAAAAAAAAGCAAAAACTTGGAGCTGGAGAAAAAGAAATATCAATGATGGAGTTATTAACTTTAATTCTAATTATGTTATTATTGATAGAATAGTAAGGGCCTTAAATAAGCCTTATAATGGTGCTATAGTCAATCATAACTTGCTAGGAGAAGGTAGAATTTTGGATTTAATAATAACTAAACGAAAAAGAAAAAATTATGAATTTCCAGGTTTAGTGATAGGTTATAAAGATAATTATCCTCTTGTTTGTTCTTATGATAATATTTTAGGACTTAAAAAAACTAGTTATAGAAAAAAAATTAAAATAGGAACATGGTTTTGTTAAATTCAAAAAAAATTTTAATAGTAGCCCCTCATGCAGATGATGAAACTTTAGGTGCAGGAGGGTTGTTGATTAGAGCAAAAAAAATGGGTATTAAAATATATTGGCTTTTGATTACTTCGCCAAATAAAAATATTTTTTCACGGGAATATATAAATAAGCACGAAATACAAATCAAAAAAGTAAAAAAGTTTTATGGTTTTTCAGGTTTACATAAATTACATTATCCATCTGCTGACTTAGAACAAATTTCTAAAGCAAAAATTATTAACTCTATACAAGAGGGTATTAAAAAATATGAACCTGATACTATTATTTTGCCACATATTGCAGACGCTCATAGTGACCATTACATTACACATGTATGCTGTATGGCAGCTTGTAAAATATTTAAATTAAATAGTATGGGTTTAAAAAAAATATATTCAATGGAAGTACTCTCTGAGACAGATATCTTTACTAGTAAAAAAGATTATCAATTTCAACCTAACACGTGGGTAGATATATCTAATTCTCTAAATGATAAAATAACAGCATTTAAATTTTATAAAACAGAAATACAAAAAGATGGACCAAGAAGCCCAGAACGAATTAAACATCAGGCTCAATATAACGGTGTGCCTTTAGGCTGGAAAGCAGCAGAGAGGTTTTGTTTATTGAATAGTATAGAAGACTAATAAATAATAATAAAACTTATAAGATATTTTATGATTACATATTTTTTTTATAAAATAGTATAAAGTGATAATTATATAATGAGAATTAATGCAATAGTTCAAGCTAGGATGGGATCAACTAGGTTGCCTGGAAAAGTTATGAAGGTAATTGAGGGCAAACCTCTGATTGGACATATATTTGATAGGCTTAAAAAAGTAAGAGGGATAGAAAAAATATTTTTAGCTACTACAGTTGATCCGCGCAATGACTCACTCGTAGAGTATGCAATGCAAGAAAGAGTTGAAGCCTACAGGCATAAGGAAGAAAATGATATAATAGGTAGACTATATAATATTTTAAGTTTAGATAATGCAGATGCGTTTTTAAAAATTAATGGAGACTGCCCCTTAATTGATCCTAATATTATAATTAAGGGGATTGTAAAATATAAAAAAAAAATTAATGCAGATATTCTCACAAATAAAATAAGTGATACTTTACCTTTAGGCTTCAGTTTTGAAATTATAAGTGCTAAAGCTGTTACCTGGTGTAATACTCACCTAAAATCTAGAGAAGACAGAGAGTTAGCAATAATGTGGATTATAAATAATAAAAAGCAATTTCCTAAACAGTTTTCTATTAGTTATGAAAAGAATTATGGGAGTTATAACTTATGTGTTGATACAGAAGAAGATTTCAAATTAATTTGTCTGATTTTTAAAAAGCTGTATAAAAAAAACAAATATTTTGGAATTGAAGATGTAATTTCATTCATTAAAAAAGACTTATAAAGTTAACTCTTTATTTAAGTAATTTATAATGTATTTCAGATAATAAAAATTAGTTAATTATCACCAAACTTAAAAGTATGATATAATTAAATTTAATATAATTAGTTTATAATATTGTCAGTATATAAAAACATAGGGGTTATAATACCTACCAGGCTTGGCTCAAGCAGGCTAAAAAAAAAATCCTTAATTAAAGTTGAAGGTAAGGCTTTGTTGGCACACTTAATCGATAGGTTAAGTAGGTCTAAATATATAAAAAGAAAAAATATAATAATCTGTACTACAAAAAAAAATGAGGATGATTTATTAGTTGAAGAAGGTGATAAAAATAAAGTGACAGTTTTTAGAGGTGATGAAAAGGATATAATAAAAAGATATTTTGATTGCGCAAAAAAATTTGGTTTAGATTTAATAATTAGCGTGAATGGAGATAACCCATTAACATCAATAGAACACTTAGATATTACTATAGAGAAAGCTATATATATAAATGTTAATGAAAAATTTATAGTTACACAAAAAAATCTACCCTTAGGTTGCTCTTCTTATGTTTTTAATATAAATACTTTAGTAAAAGTCTATAAAAATTATATGACAAAAGAAAATGATACAGGGTTTATTTACTTTTTTACAAAAACAAAACTTTGTAAGACTTTATACATTAAAGAAGATAAAAAAATTTCTCACTTTAAAAACGTAAGGTTAACAGTAGATTATGCTGAGGATGTAGAGGTAATGAAATTAATTTTTAAAAAATTTATTCAGAAAAAATATTTTTCTATTTATGAGCTATTAGATTTTTTAAAAATATATTCTTCTATTTTAAAGTTAAATGAACATCTCGACAATAAGTATTGGCAACGCACTAAAGACAAATCTAATTTACAATATAAATATAATAATAAGATTACTAATATATAATAATTATTAACTTTTTTAAAAACAACAATATTTAGAGGTCTTCAAAGTATAATTTTTGGTTAACTAGCATTACTATTTAGTACTTATAAAAAGTTATTACAGAAATTTTAAATTAGTATAAAGTCTATTAAGGAAGGAAATTAAATGTTTAAAAATAGAAAAAAAGCTTATGTAATAGCAGAGGTTGGTTCAAACCATAATGGGGATTTAAAGATAGCAAAAAAGCTGATAGATAAAGCAAAAGAATGTGGAGCAGATGCTGTCAAATTTCAATCATGGAATACAGAGCTTTTTTCAAAAAAAGTTTATATAGATAACTATTTTTTAGGTGATGATTATAGAAATAGAAAGGATTATAGTTTAAAAGAAATAGTAAAAAAGTTTTCTCTTAATAAAAAGCAGTTGTTAAACCTTAAAGGTTACTGCAAAAAAAATAAAATTCAGTTCTGTACTACCCCTTTTAGTGAGAAGCAGGTTAGTGATATTAAGGAGTTTAAGGTTCCTTTTATTAAAATTGCTTCTATGGATATAACCAACCCTAGAATTTTGAAAGAGGCGGCTAAAACCGGTTTATATATTATTCTTTCTACAGGATTTTCATCACTTTTTGAAATTTCTAGAGCTATAGAATATCTTTTAAAGCATGGTAATAATAAAATATGTTTACTGCATTGTATAGGCCTATACCCTCCTCCCTCTGATACTTTAATTAATTTAAATAATATAAAAATGTTAGAGACTGCTTTTGGTCTTCCTGTAGGTTACTCTGATCACACTACAGGAACTGAAATATCAATAGCAGCTATCTCCTTAGGAGCAAAAGTTATAGAAAAACATTTTACTTTGGATAAAAAAATGTTTGGTTGGGACCATCATATGTCCATAACTCCTAAAGAACTTAAAGATATATGTCATGCCAGGGATAGGATTAGTGATGCTTTAGGATCAATTAAAAGAACTTTAAGTAAGCAAGAGCTGTCTAGAAGAAAAGAGTATAGAAGGTCTATTATTATAAAAAAAGATTTAAAAAAAGGAACTGTTCTAAAGGATAAAGATGTAGACTTTAGAAGGCCTGGTACGGGTATTGAACCATTTGACTGGGATCAGATAAAGGGAAGGAAAATAAATAAAGATATTTATGAGGAACATATCTTAACATATAAAGATTTATACTGAAAAAATGGTAACTCTTTTAGGAACCGTAGTATATGAGCAAAACTATTTTTATGTTGAAAAGTACTTTAATGCACTAAATAATCTTAAAAAAGAATTTAACTTATTATTAATTTTTGAAGGTCAAAAATCTTATAATCAAGCAAGCAGGTTTTTAGATAATATTTATTTTAAAAAACATATAAGTATCATAAAAAACAAATTATCACATGCTAAGTTAAGAGAGACTTTAATAGATGAAGCAGAAAAAATTAACAATTGGGAAAAGCTAATTTTTATAGATTATGATGATGAGATTTCTCATAATGCTATTGAACTTCACTTAGAGGCATTAGAGGGTTTTGATATTTCAGTAGGAAATTTAAGAATTATAGACTCTGATTCAAAGTACTTAGGTCATTTATTTTTTGATAATTTGAATTTGAAAAAAAATACAGTAATGTCTAAAGATATAATTTTTAAAAACATATTTGGTATGACTAATACGGCTATAAAAAGAAAAGTTTTAAATAAAAGGCCCATACTTAATAATACAGATATTAGAGCCTATGATTGGTGGTTGTTTACAAGCTTTTTAGATCAGGGTTTAAAAGCTAAAGTAATATATGAGCCTGTAGGTAGCTATAGAGTTAAAGAAAAAAATACTTTAGGATGGGGTAGTGAATATAATATGAAAAGGTTTAAAAAAGAAATATTCATTATTAACACTCACTTCAGAGAATTTAAGCCAAATAAATATAGAAAAATAGCAATGGAATTAGTTTTAGAAGCTAAAGGATTGATTATTAAATTAGATAATTTTGATAGATTACAGCTTACAAATAATAATGTTTGGTATTATGATTTTTTTAGAAATGTTTTGCGGTTAAGAAATGGTTAATTATTTAATATTAATCATAAGAAATTCTATACGGAGTCATTTATTAGGTTATATAATCTAATTTTACTATTTTTCATTTCGTAAAATAATTTCTTACTATTTTGAGTTTTTTTTGTTAAGCCTGTTATAAGGTTTTTATAACTATGAATATAATGTTCATTATATAACCTACTTAATATCCAATTATCTTCTTTATTTTTAGGCTGAATACTTATAACTTTTTTTCCTTGCAAGTAAGCTTCAGTTAATAATGATGAATAAATCCCTATAACTTGTCCATAAAATTTATTATTTTTAGTTATTCTTTTTATTAGGTAATTATTACTTATATAGGGTGGATTTTTTTGCATAGGGTGTAATAAATATTTTATATTTTTTATTAAGTTAGGATAATGTTTATGAATTTTAATACACATATCCCACACTTCTTTTTCTGTATATCCTAATTTATTTTTATATATTTCATTTATAGGAGAGCCAATAAAAAGAGTATTAGTATTTTTTCTAGCAAAGTTTGAGTGTATTTTTTCCCATGCTGGATGTCCTACTACTTTAATAATTTTACAAGGTATACCTTCTTTTTGAGCTAAAATTTTACATTGATTATTAATTACTGCTAAATATTTTGGAAATACAGTTTTTTTCTTATAACTTAATCTTCTTTTCCAACCATAAATATTATCAACAAACTGTATACTTCTAACATTAAACTTTATAGCTTTGGTTACTATTTCATTTTCTATTTTTTTTCCTGTTGCTGATACTACTAAACAAGAAAATTTATTTAAATTTAATTCATTAATTTCATGAAAGAGTAAAAATTTAAATACTTTTCTTAGTTTAAAAGTAGAGGTTGTAGATATTTTTAACTTATGGTTAATATAAAGATATATATGTACTTCATGGGATAGTAATTTTTCTATAACAGGTTCAATATAGTTGTATGCACCTACTTCTTCTATAATAATTAAAATAGATTTCATTCTACTATATATTACTTTGACATAGCTTTAACTAATTTATCCTTATTTTTAATAATTTTAATGACTCCTTCTGTCCATAAGTCCATATCATTTAATGTTTGAGGTGGTTGCATTACTGCAGTCAAGAGCATTGTACTATTCTGGTTTCTTTCTACTATCGGACATAACCCTTGATTATAATTTAATTTTCCATTTCTTTTCTTATGTGTAAAAGGAAAGCCTTTTTTCCCTAAAAATATTTGTCTTTGATACATAGGCTCTAAATAGGTAGGTTTTATATAACCATCTCTAACTGATAAGCCTTCTGCAGTCATTGCATCAACAAATAACTTTCGAGAGATACCAATTTCTTCTTCATTATACTGCATTCCATACATATAATAGACGTGTTTATTGTTTGGCAGAGTAATTGGAGCAGAAATACCTTCTATATGCTCTAGGTTCTGAGTAAGTCTATTTGCTAGGAGGGTTCTCTCATTAGTCAAATACTCTAATTTTTTAAATTGTTCTAAGGCTATTGCTGCCTCAATTTCAGTCATTCTTAAATTTAAGCCTGCTGTATTAGAGATATCTTTTATACCAAAGCTTCCCACTACTGATTCACCATGGTTTCTAAATAATGCTGCTTTTTCATAAAGTTTTTTATTTTTAGAAATTAACATCCCTCCTTCTCCAGATTGCATTACCTTATGTCTGTTAAAACTAAAAATTCCTAGATCTCCTATAGTTCCAGTATAGGAATTGTAATGTATAGCATTAGGAGATTGACTATTATCTTCAATCAAAATTAGTTTGTGCTTTTCTGCTAATTTTTTTAAATCTGAAAGTTGAGCCGGATGACCTAAAATATTTACGGCGCATATAGCTTTGGTGTTCTCAGTAATATTATCTTCTACCGACTTAGGGTTTAAACAATAAGTTTTTTCATCAACATCAGCAAAAATTGGTATACCTCCAACCATTAATATAGCTGTAGAAGTAGCACTCATGGTATATGGTGACGTAATAACTTCATCTCCAATATCAAGGCCTAAAGACATCATCGCACAGTGTAGTGCTGAAGTAGCTGAGTTGACAGCAATAGCATATTCAATATTATAGTAGTTTTTAAAAGCTTTTTCTAAATCTTGAACCTTATTCCCTCCCCAGAACATTTCATTAGCTGAAGCCTGAAAACCACTAAGTACACCACTTTCTAAAACCTCTAAAACAGCTTGCTTTTCTCTATTATCTATAGAGTTGCACCACTGCATAGGCTCTTTATCATTGATCTTGTTACCGCCTAATATAGCAAGTTCTGAAAACATTTTTACTTTCATTTTACCTCTTGTTAATCTACTGTTATTTTTTTTCCTCTATTATTATAAGATTTTACAACTGTTTCACATACTTTTACAACATAAATTGCATCATCAATTGTACACATTTTACTAGAATTATTTCTAGTTAACATATAATTATATAAGTTAGAATATAATTCTTTAAACCCATTAGATGAATTTTTATAGTTTTTAATCAACTTCAGGTGCGAATAACCTTCAAAAAATAAACCAGAAAAAGGTTTTTCATGTTTTATCAGAGCGCCACCTGCTTGAAGGGTAATTTTTTTTGTTTTACATATAAATTCTAAGTCTAGTAAATCATACTTTACATTATTAAATGCATTAAATTTGATATTAATTTTATTTTTTATAATACCGGAAAAGCTAATAGACTGATCATTTTTTTTATTTTTATTATAAAAATTATGAAAGCTATTTACGTGTGAGATTTTTCCAAAAAAAAAGTTTAGTAAATCTATTGCATGACTAGCATAATTATGAAGTCCATTATTATAATTTACTATTACCTCTAAGCAGTCACTTAGATCAGCCTTTAAATTTTTTATATATTTAATATTTCTTCTTTGATAATTTATAAAACAATTAACTTTATTATTAACTAAAGTTTTCTTAATTTTATAGCACTCCATTGAAGTAAGACATAAGGGCTTTTCTATAATAATATTTTTTACACCTTTTAGAACTAATTCATTTATGATTTTAAACCTTATGTTAGAAGGAGTACAAACAATAAAAATATTATTTTTATCTATTTTATTTAATTGATTTATACTATTATATATTTTATACCGTTTGCTTTTTAATAACTTACGTTTATTTAGATTTTTTTCTACAATTGAGCTAACTTCAAATTTATTTTTATTACTCTCTATTGCTTTTAGGTGGTTAGGAATATTTAAAAAAGAATTTCCTTTTAAGCCAGTCGCTACTGCGCCACCTCCAATTAATGTAATTTTGTATTTAATGAGTACACCTCCAACTTAAGGTATTTTTAACAATAAAAAACAAAATTAATTCTTCATTTTATATTTTGGACTAGGCACTATTTTAAAAATCTCTTCTGCTATGTGCATCATATTATAATCATCAAATTTTTTACAAGCTAACTGAATCCCAAGAGGCAAACCTTTAGAGCCTATTAAAAGAGGAAGAGATATAGAAGGTAGATGATACAAAGTAAATATTAAACTATTATCCTTTGGGTCAATAATGGTCTTAATCTTAGGAGCATCATCTGCAGCAGAAAGACAGATTATGGCATCGTATTGTTTCATTATAGTATTTAAACGTATAGATAATTTACTTTGATTTTTTAGTAGGTTAAAGTATTGTTCATTACTTATTCTATTTCCTTTCTTTATCATTTCTGATAAAATTGAACTAAATTTTGATTTGTCTTGTTCCCATTCTTTTTTAAAGTAATATGATAGTGACTTGTTATAGATCATGTCATGAATTATATGGCTTTCATTAAAACAAGATTCTAAGTTTATATCAAAAATAGAAAACTTATCACTTTCTTTTAGTTTTAGTAGCAAATTATTAAATTGTTCTTTTCCTATTGTACTTACATTTTGATCAGTATAGCTTTGCAATTTTGCTAATTTAAATTTTTTTTTCTTTGCGACAGAAGTCTTTGTGTAATTTTTATAAACAATAGGGTAGTTAGGGCCCCTAACTCTCATTACGTCAAAAGCTAATCTTATATCTGCTATTGATCTTGCCATTATTCCTATTGTATCTAAAGTATCAGTAGTTTTTAAAACACCAGTCCTGGGAAGAACACCAAAAGTTGGTTTAAACCCAATAATACCACAGTAGCTTGCGGGTCTTATAGTTGACGCTGCAGTTTGAGTAGAAATAGCTAAAGGTACCATTTGTGATGAAACAGCTGCGGCAGAGCCACTTGAAGAAGATCCCGGTGATAAATTATAATTATAGGGATTTGTAGTTAATGCAGGGTCATGTACAGCGAACTCTGATGTATTTGTTTTACCTGCTATTATTCCTCCTTCTCTTATTAAATTAGTAACTACTCTGGCATCATTACCCGGCATATGAGATTTATAAATAGAACTACCAAACTCTGTTGGCATATTGCTTGTGTTAAAAATATCTTTTATACCAATAGGTATACCAAATATTCTATTAGGCAATTTAAATTTATATTCTAATATTTTATCTCTTTTTTCTTCTTTATAATAAGATGAAAATTTTTTATTCTTATCTTTCCAATTCTGTAAAAATAGGTCAAGCTCTTCTGCATCATTTAATAGAGATTTGTGATTAAAATATTTCCAAGCTTTAACTTCTTTTTCTTTTTTTTGGATATTTTTTATGCAGGCACTAATATAATCAACAACTGTAATTTTCCCTTCAGATAAAAGGTACAAAAAATCAACAGCATTTAACTTTGAATAGTTTTTTTTTTTATTA
>Ga0055584_100006168_pt1 | contig 11751 bp, 13 predicted proteins | sample OSDHelmetaG_FD_58716 | JGI IMG/M metagenome (GOLD analysis project Ga0055584, IMG submission 58716) | Pelagic marine sediment microbial communities from the LTER site Helgoland, North Sea, for post-phytoplankton bloom and carbon turnover... | ecosystem: Environmental > Aquatic > Marine >... | reverse complement strand
AAAGCGGCTGTTCTCATACCTAAGTTCTACCGCCACGGCAAGCAGCATCATCGCCTTTTCACCCTCCGGCAGTATTAAAACAGAGCGTTAGTCTACTTGTTTCGCTTTAGGGCCGCCAGTGCCGCAAAGGGTTTCATTGCCGAATCTTCTGGCTCTGGCAAATATGGGCCTAATACCTCATCCGCTATTTCTGGCGATCTGGGATAAGGATCAAGCGCGAGCGCAAGCTCTTCAGAAGCCACCTCACCGATATCAATTAAATCATTTGAGTAGGGTTCAAACTGAACAACGTCATCTAGTTCATCTCTATCTATCTGATTTTCATCATGAAATAAGATTTCGAATTCTTCTTCAATCAAACTTTCAACAGGTGCCATGGAAACGACACAACTCTGGATCACCTTGGCTCTGAGTTTACCCCGTAGGCCAATTGCTTTTTCGCGTCTTAAAAACCTGACCGTCAGAACAGATTCAAAGAACTCTATAGCCTGCAAACCGAACCGTTCTGCGAGGGCAGCACACTCATCCGATTCGGCAGACAGTTCAAATTTTACCGTTTTATCGGTAATTTCCGATGGGTGAATAATAAAAGAAAATTCTGGTTCAATTCCCTCTGCCAGCATTTTTAACGTCCACCACCAATTATTTTCGACGCCTCCGGTGGAGGAAAATCAATTTTTCCCATCAGCAGATCATCGATTGGCAACGCCTCCAGAGAGGGCGCAAGCCACAATACATAATCGGCAATCATTTCTGACTCTCCAATTTTTTTAGCGTCGTCACGAAAAATATTTCTCACCACAGCATCTCGCAATACGGTCCGGTCATTGCTCTGCATAGCCTTTTCATAGGCCGACAATCTGCCATAGAACGCTGTTGCCATTGCTTTTACCCGACGTCCAACACCGAGATCCCCTGCCCCCATCTCTCTCAAAGAACGATCCATATCGGCAAACATTGTGTCAAAAAGGCACTGCGCCAAATCCGCTGTTTTATCGACATCCGCCTTCAAGCGCCGCAATACCAGGAAAATATGAAGCGAAATCATATCAAAGCGGCCATCAACGGAATCGGGGACGCCAAAATCTTCGAATAAAACTGGCTGTCGCGCTTGACCCACAATTGCCACGTACAGCGCATGTGCCTCGTCCTGAGGTTTCTTGCCACCAAAAATCGCCATATAAAAATATCCCTAAAGTCAGATCAGGCTGCTTTTCTTGCGTCATCCGAGCGACTATATGTATTGGCAGATAAAGGTTATCACGGTCAACCAAATGCGAATTCAAAGAAGAATTGTTCCCTGGTTCCTAGCGAGCGCCGCTGCTATCGCCCTGACGACAGGCTGCGAAGAAAAGGTCGACGTACGAGGCAATGTCCCCGACCCCAAGCTGGTAGCGGAATTAAAACCAGGTGTGCACAAACAGCGGGATGTCGAGAGAAAACTCGGTGCCCCCTCTACTATCGCGACTTTTGATAACGAGGTTTGGTATTACATTAATGGGCGTGTCAAATCAGTGTCCTTCTTCAAACCAGAATTATTGGAACGAAAAGTTCTCACCATCCGTTTTGACAAGAAAGGCGTTATTCAAAAAATCCAGGAATTTGATGCTACAAAACAAAAGGAAGTGGAACTCGTCGAACGCGAAACGCCAACCAAGGGCAAGGAACTTACCTTTATTCAACAGATTATTGGCAACATCGGCAAATTCGGAGACCCGAAAGGCGCTGACGATCGGTAAAAGCGTCGCTTCTTTGATAACGAGAGCATAAAAAAAGCCCCGGTGTTTCCACCGGGGCTTTGTTCTTTGTAGCGTTACTCTTCGTTAGGCGACCATCGCCAACAAAAGAATTGCCACGATATTGATGATCTTGATCATCGGGTTAATGGCGGGGCCTGCTGTATCCTTGTACGGATCACCAACAGTATCCCCCGTCACCGCAGCATGATGGGCTTCTGAGCCCTTACCGCCATGGTGGCCATCTTCGATGAGTTTCTTGGCATTATCCCAGGCACCACCGCCGGAGGTCATGGAAATTGCCACGAAAATACCGGTAACAATCGTGCCAAGAAGTAACGCCCCCAACGTCGTCAGTGCCGCTTCCAATCCACCAATTGCACGGAAGACAAAGAACACAGCGACTGGAGCGAGAACCGGCAACAACGATGGAAGAATCATTTCCTTAATCGCTGACTTGGTCAGAATGTCAACGGCCCGACCATATTCTGGTTTTGCCGTACCATCCATGATGCCAGGGATTTCCTTAAACTGGCGCCGGACCTCGATAACCACAGCACCTGCGGCCCGTCCAACTGCCTGCATGCCCATGGCACCAAACAGGTAAGGAAGCAGTCCACCAAGGAACAGACCGATCACGACATACGGATCCTGCAGCTCAAATTTAATTTTACCAGCCAGCTCCGGGAAATAATGCGCAATATCGGCCGTATAAGCAGCAAACAACACAAGGGCTGCCAACGCAGCAGACCCAATCGCATAGCCCTTGGTTACCGCTTTGGTTGTATTCCCGACCGCATCCAGTGCATCCGTATAATTCCGGACTTCCTCGGGGAGGTTCGCCATCTCAGCAATACCACCGGCATTATCCGTAACAGGACCATAAGCATCCAGTGCAACAATCACGCCACCCAATGCCAACATCGTCGTTGCTGCGATTGCAATGCCGTAAAGACCAGCGGCGAAGTACGAGGTAATAATCCCCGCACATATGACCAAGACCGGCAGTGCCGTTGCTTCCATTGATATGGCCAGCCCGGCAATAACATTAGTGCCATGGCCAGTCTCGGAGGCTTTAGCAACAATCTTGACCGGACGGTGATTGGTTCCTGTGTAGTATTCAGTAATCCACACCAACAGCCCAGTTACTGCAAGCCCAACGAGCGCGCAATAAAGCAAATGGCGAGAGGCAACCCCGGATGTGATCTCCGCTGTCATAGAACCAAACAACCAGTAGATCGCACCGCCAATCAGGATAGCCGAGGCGATCATCGAAACGACGAGGCCCTTATACAAGGCACCCATTATGTTGTTGCCACTTCCCAACCGGACAAAGAAAAATCCAATGATAGAGCCAACGATACAGACACCACCAATCAGCAGTGGCAGCGTAATGAGCAGATCTTGCATAACGCCGGTGAAGTAGATCACCGCAAGGAGCATGGTTGCGACCATCGTTACCGCATAAGTCTCGAAAAGGTCAGCTGCCATACCGGCACAGTCACCGACGTTGTCACCTACATTATCCGCGATAACAGCTGCATTCCGCGGGTCGTCTTCCGGGATACCTGCTTCAATCTTACCAACCAGATCGGCACCAACATCGGCACCTTTCGTGAAGATACCGCCACCTAGACGGGCAAAGATTGAGATAAGCGATGCACCAAACCCTAGCGCCACCATGGCTTCGAGAATGTGGCGCATTCCCTCCGGCGTGCCGGCATCGAAAACTCCGCGTAGAACAAAGAAGTAACCGGCGACACCCAGTAGCCCTAAACCAACAACCAGGATACCCGTCACAGCACCTGACTTGAAAGCAACATCCAAGGCCGGGGCCAATCCACCTGTTCTCGCTGCATCAGCTGTACGAACATTGGCTCGAACCGAGACGTTCATGCCGATATAACCTGTGACTCCGGAGAGGACGGCACCGATAAAGTAGCCGATAGCTACAAACCAGTTCAGGCCAAGGCCGAGCCCTACGCCGATGATAACACCAACAACAGCAATTGTTGTATACTGGCGGTTCAGGTATGCATTAGCGCCTTCCTGGATCGCGGTTGCGATCTCTTGCATCCGTTCGTTGCCTGCACTGGCAGACGTAACGGCACGAATGGCATAAGCGCCATAAACTACGGCCAATGCGCCGCAAAGAAGTATAATCCAATATGCTGTCGACATGGAGTTAGGTCCTTGTTTAATCAGGTCGTAAAATCAGCATTGCCACACCGAGAATTGATCACGACGCCGACAACGCGGAAAACCGCGCGGAACATGCCAGAATAGACCTTACGAAGCAACACCCCCGCCGAATCATAACGGCGTGTCCAAATTCAACGGATATCGCGCTTAAATGCCTGCTGTATCAATAGGTTCTTGATCAGTTCTTTTGAGCCAACGCGATGCGCTACTTGAAGTAGTCGTTTTTTAAAAATTTCGATATCGGGTAATTCGAGGCCCAGTCTTCTAAACGTAACCAAACTATATAATGTTTTATACATTTCATTACGGAATCGCGGGATCATGCGATGAATATCACTTCGTGCATCCTCAAACCCAAGCTCGATGGCAATCACGATAGTAAACTGCTCCATTACTTCGCCGTTTTGCATCAGCGGTAAAGTAAGGGACGCGTCGTATAGTACCGATGGGCCGATAACCTTTTTTCACTCTTTGGCTTTTTTTCCTTAACTTTTGCGGCAACAGCCTCGCTAGACATCAAGGGCGCGGTCGCAAGCGTTGAGACAGCCGCAAGGGAAAGAGACAGAGTGAAGATTTGTAGAAGACGTAATATCATCAAAGCCGTTCAATTCAAATGAAACCGAGAACCCGAGGCTCCCGTCATTTGAATTTGACCGTCTAAAGAAAAACAGAGAGCAAATATCCGCAAAGAAAATTAAAAATGTTTCCAACCGGTATTCTCGACATTCAATCGTTTATCTTGAGAATCCAGTATGGAAATATCCTTGTTGGAAATAATTTTGCCAATACGCGCAATGGGGACGCCTATCTTCTCACTTACCCCCTGAACAACTTCTCTTTTGTTCGGTGCTGCACTAAACAAGAGTTCATAATCATCGCCACCGCCGAAAACTGCCCGCCAATATTCTTGATCTTTATCCAGAATATTAGCCGCACTTTCTGAAAGCGGAATGTCAGATTGAAACACCGTTGCTCCAACGCCAGATGCCTCGCAAATATGGCCGAGTTCGGCATAGAGTCCGTCAGAAATATCAATACAGGCTGATGCAATGCCAATGATCGAGGGCCCAAGCGTCGTGCGAGGTTCGGGCAGGATGTATCGATCACAAATTGCCGGAAATTCAATTTCGGCGGTCTCACGCCCCATCTTTTCAAATAGCCGCAATGCAATCGCCGCGTCTCCAACTACGCCTGACACATAGATATCGTCACCGACTACGGCACCCGAACGTCGAACAGCTTCACCTGAAGGCACTTCGCCGATCGCTGTCAAACTCAAAGTGAGGGGCCCCGACGTCGAGGTTGTATCACCGCCCAGCATAGTCACATTGTATTTTGCCTGGTCTTCAGAAAAACCGGCGGCAAAGAGCTGCAACCATTTATGAGAAATATCAGCGGGCAAACTAAGCGCTAACAAGTAGCCTTTCGGTATCCCGCCAGACGCCGCCAAATCTGAAAGACTGACCCGCAGCAATTTCTTGGCGATCAGATTTGCGGGGTCATCCTTAAAGAAATGGACCCCCTCGACCAGAGTATCCATTGTATACAGGGCTTCATAACCATACCTCACCAACAAGGTCGCACAATCGTCCTTAAGCCCAGCTGCTCCCGCATGCAATTTAGCAAGCGGGACAAAAAGCTCTTCGATTAAATCAAATTCACTCGGACGATTTTTCGCGTCGCTCAAGGCGCGCCTCCAATTCACCTGGTCGCAACTGGTGTGCAAGCTTATCCAATACGCCATTCACCATCCCGGGTTCACCGCCAGAGAAAAACGAATGGGCTAAATCGACGTATTCTTTCACAACAACTCTCGCAGGAACGTCAAATCGCGATATCAACTCGAATGTACCAACCCGTAATATACATCGCATAACGACAGCAATTCTCTCAAGCGGCCAACCATCATCAAGCGCTGAACCAACATGAACATCGATTTCTTCCTGCCGACTTATCGCACCGCGAACAAGTTCTTGAAAAAGAACATCATTGGCCTTTGCTCCGCCGCTAACCTCTTCGTCGGCAGCACCAAGACGATGCAATCGAAACTCTTCAATTACTGTATTAACAGGAGAGCCACTAAAATCTATTTGATAAAGCGCCTGTACCGCGGCAAGACGTGCTGCGCTATGCCGAACTGTTGCCCGCCGTCTTGTCCTCGAAGCCGGTTTTTTACCGGGCTGGACGTCGGGCTTTTCAGTCATCGGGGGTAGAGATTAAAATGGCGCTTAAGCTCAATCATGCGCAAGCATGCGCGGGCAGCATGTCCACCCCTGTCCTGCTCACTTCGCTTGGCACGAGCCATCGCCTGGTCACGATTCTCTACCGTTAGAATTCCGTACCCAAGCGCCAGTGAATGCTGGAGGGCCAAGTCTTGAAGACCGCGAGCACTCTCACCACACACATAGTCATAATGAGATGTTTGCCCCCGGATCACGCAGCCGAGCGCGATATAGCCATCGAAACGTTGGCGGGCGGAATAGAAATCCATCGACCGAATCGCATACTTAATAGCGGTCGGAATTTCAAAAGCACCAGGAACCTCAAAGCGTTCATACGTGGCACCGGCATCATCAAGCTCCTTAATGACACTGGTGATTAGTTCCTGCGCGATTTCTTCATAATAACGCGACTCAACGATCATTATGTGCGGTGCATCCGCCATCGGAATTCCTTTTCTGCTTTAATTTAATCTTCGAGGCGCGGGATTGGCACCCGCTCCATAACGCTCAATCCGTAACCATCGATACCCTTGATCGAACTTTCCTTGGTATTCGTCAATAAGCGCATTTCAGTAATACCTAGATCGCGTAAAATCTGCGCGCCGATACCGTAATCACGAATAACCGGTGCCGGCTTGTTTCCTGCCGGCTTAATCGGTTGCGCGCCTGAGGCTGCCGCCCGCAAATTCACCTGGTTGGAAAATCTTGAATTCCACGAATCCCGGATCAGAACCACGGCACCGCGTCCTTTCTCAGCGATTAACCGCAATGACATTTCCAACTCACCCGCTCTCGGATTCTGAATATCCCGCAACGTATCATCCAGTACGTTTAGAGCGTGCATTCTTACTAAAACCGGCTCGTCTGTTGTCACATCGCCTTTAACCACAGCGACATGTTCCATACCATTAACCTGGCTTTCATAGATAATTAAATCAAACTCGCCGCCGTAGGCTCGTTTCAGAGTTGTTTCAATCGTTCGCTCAACGGTCGCATCATGACGCAAGCGATACGCAATGAGATCAGCAATTGTCCCTAACTTTAAATCATGTTTCTGGCAAAATCCGACGAGGTCCGGCAGGCGGGCCATCGTGCCATCATCCTTCATAATCTCGCAGATTACGCCTGAGGGATTAAGACCAGCAAGACGCGAAAGATCGACCGCCGCTTCTGTATGCCCAGCGCGAACGAGAACGCCACCGTCACGCGCGGCCAATGGAAATACGTGTCCCGGACTAACGATCGATTGTTCGCCGTTCTTTTCGTTGATCGCTACTTCTATCGTTTTCGCGCGGTCTCCAGCGGAAATACCTGTTGTCACCCCCTCACGCGCTTCAATTGAAATTGTAAAAGCGGTAGTCAGCGGTGCCTTGTTATCCTTAACCATCATGGAAAGGCCGAGCCCTTTAACGCGCTCGTTGGTCAACGACAGACAAACCAAGCCTCTGCCGTGCGTTGCCATGAAATTAACAGCATCGGCGTCGCATTTTTCAGCAGCGATGATCAAATCGCCCTCATTCTCGCGATCTTCATCATCGACGAGCACAACCATTTTTCCGGCTGCAATATCGGCGATTAATTCTTCTGGAGAAGACAAAGCGGCATGTAGATCGCTGGACTCAACTGACATTGATTTTTCCTCTGAAGCGGCTTGTTGTTCTGCCACGTTTATTCCTTTTCTAACAACCGGCTTACATATCGAGCCAGCATATCTATTTCTAAATTTATTCGATCCCCTTCAGATTTTTCGCCGAAGGTTGTGCAGGCTTGAGTGTGGCTGATTATATTAACACCAAACCGGTTACCTAATACTTCATTGACCGTTAGAGAAACCCCCTCCAAAGCAACAGAACCCTTTTCAGCAATAAAAGATTTCAGTTCGTCGGGAGCTTCCAACTCAAACCGCTTGCTATCACCTTCGATCTTTGTCGACACGATCCGGGCGATACCATCTACATGGCCTGACACAATGTGGCCGCCCAGTTCTTCTCCAAGTTTCAATGCTCTTTCGGTGTTTACTTTACTGCCAACAGCCCAGTCACCGATTGTCGTTCTATCAAGCGTTTCGGCCGAGGCTTCGATCGCAAACCAGCCATCACCTTTTTCGACAACGGTTAGACACGGCCCTGAACATGCGATTGATGCACCCAGCTCAATTTCAGCAGTGTTATAGCTTGTAATGATCTCGATGCGCGTATCACCGCGTTTCTCAATCGACCTTACTTCGCCAACGTCTGTAATGATGCCCGTAAACATATCTCTAACCTATCACGCTATAACTCTCGACGACATCGTCGCCTACGCCTTCTACATATAGCCTATTGAAGCATTTTGCATCCTGTAGGCGCTCAATACCCATCCCGGCGATTGCGTGCAACCCATCTCCGCCAACAATTTTAGCGGCCCGGTACCAAAATATTTCATCGATCAACCCAAGGTCGAGAAATGCCGCTGCAATTACGCCGCCACCTTCAACCAATAAACGGGTGATTCCATTTTTAGCGAGACCGGCCAATACTGCCTCTAAATCTGGATTGCCGTCAGCACCGGGTAAAATATCAAATATCTCAACACCGGCATCAATATAGGCCCGTCGGCGGTCTGCATTCTGCGGTGTTTCTGCGTAGGTAAACAACCACGTCGGAACTTTTTTCGCACCCCTCACTAATTCATGCGTCAAAGGCAGGCGCATTCTGCCATCGACAACTACTCTGACGGGTGAACGGCTCGACAAGCCGGGTAATCGGCAGGTCAGTGTAGGGTTGTCCGTCGTCGCCGTCCGCGCCCCGATCAGAATTGCATCATTTGTGGCCCGCAGCATATGCCCTGATCGCCTTGCGGCGTCATTTGTAACCCATTCACTGTCTCCGGACTTGGTCGCAATTCGACCATCCAGCGTTGTTGCCAGCTTCAACGTCACATGGGGACGTGATTCCGTAAGACGTTTCAGAAAGCCGCTGGTTACTAAATTAGCCCGCCCCTTTTCTACACCGATATCGACGCTGATTCCGGCCTCACGAAGCATCTGAACACCACCACCATTTACACGCGGGTCGGGGTCCTCCAAAGCCACAACAACCCGGGAAATGCCGCTGTCTATCAATGCCTGGGCACAAGGCGGTGTCTCACCCTGATGGGCACAGGGTTCAAGTGTTACATAGGCCGTTGCGCCTCGCGCCGCCTGGCCGGCCCGTTTAAGCGCTTCTGTCTCGGCATGTGGTCGTCCTCCGGGTTGAGTCCAGCCCCGCCCGACAACATTATTTTCGGCAACGATGACGCACCCAACCGACGGGTTGGGCCATGTCTGACCAAGGCCGCGTTCAGCTAGGCTAATTGCGGTTTGCATATAGACCTGATCGACATTAATCGTCGAGGTCACCAAGCGCTCCTACAAAATCTTCAAAATCCCGAGCTTCGCGAAAATTTCGATAAACAGAGGCGAAACGGACATACGCAACGGAATCCAGAGTAGATAACCCGTCCATTACAAGCTCACCGACGCGTTGCGATGGAACATCGCTTTCCCCACTACTCTCTAGTCGTCGAACGATACTGTTGATTAGTCGTTCAATCCGCTCAGGTTCGACCTGGCGTTTCCGCAGAGAAACATTGAGAGATCGAGCCAGCTTATCACGATCAAACGGTTCGCGTTTGCCGTTCTGCTTGACCACCGTCAACTCTCTGAGTTGAACCCGCTCAAAGGTCGTAAATCTTGCTCCACAGCCAATACAGGCACGACGGCGCCGAATGGCGGCGCCCTCCTCCGTTGGTCTGGAATCTTTAACTTGAGTGTCATCAGCACCACAAAACGGACAATGCATCTTTCGGTTGCCCCGCTAGTTATTGATTAGTGTAAATTGGAAATTGATCACAGAGTTCTCGAACTTCCTTCCGAACTTTTTGCTCAGTAGCACTATTATCACCATTGCTGACCGCCAAGCCGTCCAAAACCTCGACGATCATATTACCAACCTTTGTGAACTCTTCCGGGCCAAAGCCGCGTGTTGTTGCGGCAGGGGAGCCAAGTCTAACTCCGGAGGTAATGGTCGGTTTCTCAGGGTCGAACGGGATACCGTTTTTGTTACAGGTGATACCCGCATTTTCAAGACTCGCTTCGGCTTCCTTACCAGTAAGTCCTTTTGGACGAAGATCAACCAACATCAAATGCGTATCGGTGCCGCCGGACACAATGTCGAGCCCCTGGTTGGCCAAGGTTGCCGCCAGTGTTTGGGCATTCTCAACGACCCGCGCGGCGTACTGTTTGAACTCAGGCCGCAATGCTTCACCAAATGCTACTGCCTTCGCTGCGATGACATGCATCAATGGACCACCTTGCATGCCGGGAAATATCGAAGAATTAATTTTCTTCCCGATTTCCTTGTCATTTGACAGGATCATCCCGCCGCGAGGCCCTCGTAAAGTCTTATGGGTCGTCGTTGTTACGACATGCGCATGCGGAAATGGACTTGGATAGGCTCCACCTGCGACGAGACCAGAAAAATGCGCCATATCAACCATCAAGTATGCGCCAACATCATCCGCAATTTTTCGAAACCGTACGAAATCAATTACCCGCGGATAGGCAGACCCACCAGCAACGATGATTTTTGGTTTATGTTCTTTCGCCAATGATTCGACCTCATCGTAATCGATACGATGATCATCTTCTCGAACGCCATATTGAACAGCATTCATCCATTTCCCCGAAAAATTGGGCTTGGCACCATGGGTAAGATGTCCACCAGCGGCTAAAGACATACCCAGCAAGGTGTCACCAGGCTGACAAAGCGCAACATAAACGCCGATATTGGCCTGTGCTCCAGCGTGCGGCTGTACGTTGGCATAGGAGCAGCCAAAGAGTTCTTTTGCCCGATCCAGGGCCAGCTGTTCTGCAACATCAACAAACTCACAACCGCCGTAATAGCGTCTGCCAGGATAGCCTTCGGCATACTTGTTGGTCATCACAGACCCAGTGGCTTCTAAAACCGCCTTCGAAACAACGTTCTCCGACGCAATAAGTTCCACCTGGTTTTGCAAACGGCCGAGCTCATCCTGAACTGATTTAAACAATTCAGGATCTCGCGCCTTTAGGTCCTCAGAAAAGAACTTATCATCAGCAGACTGAATATCGCCCGCAGCACCACTCGCCATTATTTTATCAATCCTTCCAAGAGAATGAATTTACCCTAGTTTATTGACACGACGCGCGTGCCTTTCACCTTCGAATTCAGTTGAAAAAAACTTTTTAACACACTGTTTTGCAACGGATATCTTCGTTAGTCTTTCACCCAGAACAAGTATGTTGGCGTCATTATGTTGACGCGCTAATTCAGCCGACACTTCGTCACTACAAAGTGCGGCTCTAATCCCCTTGTGCCGGTTAGCTGCAATTGACATTCCGATGCCACTTCCACAAACCAAAACACCGCGTTCAGCTTTCCCCTCCTCGATTGCCTTAACGACAAGTTCAGCAAAATCGGGATAATCGACTGAATCAGCATTGTCTGTTCCCAAATCCAGAACCACAAACCCCATGTCACGGAGCAGAAGCGCGAGTTCTTGCTTCATTTCAAAACCGCCGTGGTCAGCGC
>Ga0055584_100006167_pt1 | contig 11751 bp, 10 predicted proteins | sample OSDHelmetaG_FD_58716 | JGI IMG/M metagenome (GOLD analysis project Ga0055584, IMG submission 58716) | Pelagic marine sediment microbial communities from the LTER site Helgoland, North Sea, for post-phytoplankton bloom and carbon turnover... | ecosystem: Environmental > Aquatic > Marine >... | reverse complement strand
GGTCACTACCGGCCCGAGATAGGCGCGCGCCTTGGCGTCGACCATCACACCGAGCACACCGGCCTTCGGGTGGAACCGATCATCCTTCGTGGAAACAGGGAACGGGACCTTGTCCGAGATCCAGTAGTCCTGGAAGGGGCTGTAGCGATAGTCGATCCGTTTCGGTAGCGGACGCTCGAGCACCGTCGTTTCGGGATGCCGCCCCAACCAGACCGCGAAGGCTTCCTGCCGCAAACGAATCCGCGCGAGCTTCGTCCCCATCTTCGGCCCCGTCACCGCCTGCCCGAGGAACTGCGACCACAGCCCCTCGCCGGAGCGGTCGTACATCAAGAAGTTGGATTCGTGAATCAGTCCCGAGACTCCGAACTCCAACCGCTCGCCGCCAACCGATGCGTCGTACGCGACCGGCGTCCCGGACAGGGGGCCATAAGTCACGGCCACCGGCCGCCCGGCAAAATCGTCGTTGACGATCTGGTGGTACTCCATCAAGTGAACCGGATAGGCCCGAGCCACGCCCCCGATCTCGATCCCGATGACCTGAGTGTCGGAAGCCACCCAGGACGCCTCAGCCGCCGGAGCGAACGTCGGCGAATCCACCGACCGGATCCCATCGCGAACCGGCATCCCCGAAACGACCGAAACCGAGGCATCGCCGACATCGAACCCGTTCAAGACAGGCTCACCGAGAGCAGGCCCCGCAACCAATACCACCAGCAGAATCCAGATAATCACCAACCAAGGGTAGCGACCTCGAGTTCCCCGAGAGCGATCGCACTGTGCGATGTCTCTGGGGCACCCTCTCGCGGTGGCGCACGCCGTTGCTGCGGCTTTCCGGGCTTCCGCTGTCGCGAGCGCATGCCAGAATACGCTCGGCACTGGTGGTCGCGGGCGAGCGTTCATTCCCGGGCGCGCGAGAAGAGACGGAACACCGCGCAATGACGATTTTTGTCAGCAACGATCCCCCCGCTTGCGGGCGACGGGTATCGAGAGCGCCGCCCTCGCCGAGAGACGGCTCTCTTGCCGCTGACCACCCCGCTCCACCGTGCTCGCGCGAGCTTTCTAGTCACCGCTGTAGCGATGTCGATCTCACTCGGATGTTCGTCGACCTCACCGTCGACTCCGGCGCTCGCGATCACCCGCATCCTGAGTGGAAGCGCCGACGTGCTGGCGCCACTCGCGGAAGTCCTTGCTCCGCTGTTGCCCGGCGAGGAAGCCGGCGCCGCGATTGCAGTCGTCGAAGGCGACCAGGTTTCGCTTGCGTTCGTCGGCGCCGCGAAGCTCGGGCCCGGGACGCTCTTCGAATTCGGATCGATCACCAAGGTGGCGACGGCCAACCTCATCGTACAGCGCGTCCTGGCCGAGGCCCTCGAGCGGGACACGGGGCTCGACCGGCTGCCGGGCGGTGGCGAAATCGGCTCTCAGTGGTCCGGCGTCACGCTGCGACATCTGCTGACCCACTCGTCGGGCCTTTCGGGATGGCCTCCGAACTGGGGCCCCGTTCGAATCGTACTCGGAGGAAAACTCGGCGATCCGTTCGCGACCTACGACAGCGAAGATCTGCTGGTGGGCATACGCCGCAACTCAGCACCCGAGACCGGAGAGCGTTGGGTCTATTCGAACTACGCCTTCGCGGTCCTTGGCCGGGTTCTCGCGCAGGAGACGGAGCAGCCCTTCGACTCGCTCATGCGCGACCAGTTTCTTCAGCGCCTCGAAATGGACACGGCGACAACTCGGGGATGGTCGGGCGATGACATCGCCGCGCACGCGCCGCAGCGGCGAAGCAACGAACTGGTCTTTCGAAGCCTTCGCGCCGGCCGGTGCTCTCCGCGGCAGCTTGGAAGACGCCATCGTTCTCCTTCGGCACGCGATGGTGGCGTGTGAGCGGCAGGATCTCGTGTCCCGGGCCACCTGTCTCGCTCAGGCGCCCACGGGCGTCCGGATGAATGAGGAAGGCGAGATGGGGCTGGGTTGGGTCCGCACCGAGCGAGAGGGCAGAACCGTAATCTGGCATAACGGAGGAACGGGGAGGTACTCGACCTTCCTCGGGTTTGCGGCGGGATCGGGAGGACGACGCGAATCCCAGCGAGGGCTCGTGATCCTGACCAACGTTGGCTTTCTACACGAGATCGATGGCCTGGCGATCGAGGCGATCCTGAACCGCTCGAGCGAGCTTGAACGGTAGGCGGTGAAGCGACGAAGGGGCCGCTCATCGGCGAGGAGCTCGCGCCGAAGAGCGGTTGCGCCGGCAACACGGCCCCGGCTAGTCGCCCGTTGCAACGCGCAGCTGATCGATCTCACGAGCCACGTGATCGGGTGCCTTGGTCCGACCCGCCAGCGCTTCATAGAGCGCAGGTACGACGAACAGCGTCAGCACCGTCGAGACCGTCACCCCGAAGACGATTACGATACCGATCGGCTGCCGCGTCTCGGCGCCCGCGCCGGTTGCCAACAGCAGCGGCAGCGCACCGAACGTGGTGCAGGCGCTCGTCATCAGGATCGGCCGCAGCCGAATGGAGGCGGCGCGCACGGCCGCCTCCCGCACGGAGTGCCCCTCGTCCCGGAGCTGGTTGGCAAACTCCACGACCAGCACGCCGTTCTTGGCCGCCAGGCCGATCAGCAGAATCGCTCCGATCTGGCTGAAGACGTTGATCGTCCCACCGAAGGCGTACAGCCCGAGCAATGCCCCAGTCAGCGCCAGCGGAACCGTCGCCATGATGATGGCCGGATGCAGAAAGCTCTCGAACTGAGCCGCCAGGACCAGGAACACGATCAATAAGGCAAGGCCGAAGGTCACCGCGAGGCTGCCTTGAGACTCGCGGAACTCGCGCGACTCGCCGTCCCAGCCGATCCGCGCCCTGCCGGGCAACACGGCGCGCGCCCGTTTCTCCAGAGCGTCGAGTGCGTCGCCGAGTGCCGCCCCCTCCTCGAGCGCTGCATCGAGCGTCACCGCTCGCATCCGGTCGAACCGGTGGAGCTCTCGCGCCGTCGCACGCTCATCCAGCTCGATCAAGTTCGAGAGCGGCACGAGCACGTCGGTCGTCTCGGAACGGACGTAGAGGTTCGTCAGGTCGTCGGGACTGGAACGGTCCCGGTCCTCGCCTTGCACGATCACGTCGTACTCGCGGCCGCGGTCGAGATATGTCGTGACGCGACGCGAGCCGAGCATCGTCTCCAGCGTGCGTCCGACCGTGGCGAGCGATACGCCTAGCGTGGCCGCACGGTCACGATCGATGCGCACACCCAGCTGCGGCTTCCGCACGTGGTAGTCACTGTCCGGCAGCACGAGCTCTGGCTGCTCGCGCATCTCGTCGAGCAGCAGGTCGCGCCACTCCTGCAGCTCGGCGTACTCCGATCCTCCGATCACGAGCTCGACTGGCCGGCCATCGCTCCGAAGACCGAGCCCAGACGGATTCAACACAGCCGCCCGGATCCCGGGAAGCACACTCAACTTGCTGCGCAGGCGCGCCGTCGTCTCCTGCAACGGCTCGTCGCGCTCGCCCCACGGATCGAGCAGCACGATGAACCGGGCCGAGTTCACGTCCCCCGTACTGTTGAACCGAGCGGGCAGCCGCGTGAGGAAGCGCATCAACGGTCCGTCCTCGACCTCCGATGCCAGTATCTGCTCGACCTGCCGCGCATAGCGGTCGGTGTAACCGAAGCTCGCACCGTCCGGGGCGCGCATCATCAGCGGAAATGCCCCGCGGTCTTGCGAGGGCGCGTACTCACTGGGCAGTACGCCGAACAGCACCACTGCCAACAGCGACACCAGGCCTGCGCCCCCGAGCGTCACGCCACGTCGGTTCAGTGCAAGCTCGAGCCAGCGCGAGTAGTTGACGGAGAGCGCCTGAAAGCGCGCGTCGAGCCAGTCCGCAAGCGGGCGGCGCGTCGCCTCGCTCACGAAGAGCTTCGAGCACATCATCGGCGTCAGACTCAGCGCGATCACGCTCGAGAACACGACCGCCGCGGCGAGCGAGATGCCGAACTCCCCGAACAACCGGCCGACGTCGCCCTCGATGAAAGACAGAGGAAGGAACACGGCCACGAGCACCAGCGTGGTCGCGACCACGGCAAAGCCGATCTGCTGCGACCCCTCGAGTGCGGCGAGCAGCGCGGGGCGGCCCGCCTCGACCCGACGGTAGATGTTCTCGAGCACTACGATCGAGTCGTCCACGACGAGCCCGATCGCGAGCACCAGGCCGAGCAACGTCAGCGTGTTCAGCGTGAAACCGAGCGCCGCCATCACGATGAAGCTGGAGATCACCGAGGCGGGCACCACCACGGCAGGCACCAGCGTCGCACGCAGCGTCCCCAGGAAGGCGAAGATCACCACGAGCACGAGGACGATCGAGAACCCCAGCGCCTTGACGACTTCGTTCATCGACGCACGCACGAAGTCGGCCGAGTCGAAGTTGACTTCGACCCGCAGATCGCCGGGCAGGTCGTCCGCCACCCGCTCGACCTCGGCTCGAACGCCGCGGGATACGTCCAGCAGGTTCGCCTTGGACAGCTGCTCGATGCCGAGCGACACCGCGTCGATGCCGTTTGCGCGCGCCGCGTTGCGTTCGTTCTCCGCACCGATGCGCACCTCGGCAACGTCGCCGAGTCGGACCACCTGATCCTCCGCACCGCGCCCGATCACCAACCGGCGAAACTCCTCGGGTGTCGTAAAGCCGGTATCGGTTCGCAGCGTCAGCTCACGCTGCGTCGACTCGAGCCGGCCGGCGGGCAACTCGATGTTGCCGGTCCGGAGCGCACTCTCGATATCGGCGACGGTCAAGCCGTGGGCGGCGAGGCGCTCGCGATCCAGCCAGACGCGCATCGCATAGCGGCGCTCGCCCGAGATCCTCACGCGCGCGACACCGGGGACTGTCGAGAATCGATCGGTGAGGAATCGATCGGCGTAGTCGCTAATCGCCAGACTCGACAACCGATCGGACGTGACGTTCAGGTACATCACCGCCCGGGTGTCACCGTCGACCTTCGCGATCTCGGGCGGATCGGCCTCCTCGGGCAGATCATTGAGCACCCGAGCCACGCGGTCGCGCACGTCGTTGGCTGCAGCGTCCACGTCGCGATCGAGCGCAAACTCGATCCGGATCGAAGAGTACTCGTCGCGACTCGTCGACGTGAGTTTCAGAATGCCTTCGAGCCCGGAGACGCGGTCCTCGATCACCTGCGTGATCTTGGTTTCGACCACCGTCGCGGAAGCGCCGCGGTACGCCGTCCCGATCGAGACGACCGGGGGGTCGATGTCCGGCAGCTCGCGGACCGGCAGCCCGAACCACGCGGCTCCGCCGAGGATCACGAACAACATCGTGAGCACGGCCGCAAACACCGGCCGGCGAACCGACAGGTCCGAGAGGATCACGGCGGGTTCGCGCCGACCGGCGGGAGCATCTCGAGGATCTCGACGACCTCGCCCGCTCGAGCCTTCAACGTCCCCTCGACGACGACACGCTCGCCCGCCTTCAGCCCCTCGACGACCTCGACCTCGCCGGGACGCCGTCGCCCCGTGCGGATCTCGCGTTTCTCGATCCGTTCGTCGGTCCCGATCACCAGCGCGAACTGGCGGCTCTGTTCCGGCACCACGGCTTGCTCCGGGATCATCAACGCTTCGACATCCTCTCGTACGGCACGCACACTGAGGAACATGCCGGCGCGCAGTCGGCCGTCGGGGTTCGGAACGAGGGCGCGAACGCGAACCGTACGACTCACGGGATCAACGCGCGTATCGATCGACTCGATCTCGCCGACGAACTCGAAACCCGGCCAGGCTGCGCTCTGCGCAGTGACCGCGAGTCCCGTCGCGAGTAGCGGCAGCGCCGTCTCGGCAACCGTGAAATCGAGCTTGATCGGATCCGCGTCATCGAGCGTCGTAATGACGGTCGATGAATCGACGAGGCTCCCGGGGCTGACTCGGCGCAGCCCGATCTGGCCGCTGAAGGGTGCGCGAAGCGTCAGATCCGACAGCCGCGCGCGCGCCGAAGCCACGGCCGCGCGAGCTACGTCGCGGCGTGCCTGGCGCTCTTCGAGGTCCGAGATCGACAGTGCGTTCGTCTCGAACAACTCGAGCGCCCGCTGGTAGCGGCCCTCGGACTCTGCCAAAGCGGCTTTCGCGGCCGACAAGTCGGCCCGAGACTTACCGTCGTCGAGCTCGACGAGCACCGCGCCGGCCTCGACGTACTGACCTTCCTCGAAGCGGATGCGGCGGATCACCTCCTGCACCTGCGATCGGATCTCGACCGCTTCGTTGGCGCGCGCCGTCCCGAGTCCCTCGATGGGGATCGCGAAGCTCCGAACCACCGCCTCGCCTGCGATGACACCGGGCGCACCACTGGCAGCGGATGCCGAGAACACGAGCGCAACCAGTCCGACCAGGGTCGCAAGCCGATGCAGTGAGAGCGGGGGAATCGACGGCACGCGCGAAGTCTAACGCCGCGCAGCCACTCCGCATTCGACGATCCGATGCAAAGCGACAAAGCTGCACATCCGCTGCGTCACCGAGCGGCGAAACTGCGCAGCATCTGCCGGGCCTCGAGGTCAGACCGCGGTGGGTCGCGCGACCGAACGCACCTGTGCGTCGTCCGCACCGAGCCAAAGCAGGGTCACTCGAAGGCTTCGCCTAATGTTACGAAGCAGCAGTGACCGACGTCGTGGGTCTATCCGTCAGCAGGTCCTGTGGCTCCTGGCGGAGGCTCGGCTCAGTCCGTCGGCTCGGGCCCCGCAACGAGCGGATAGAGAAAGCCTCCAATGGCACCGCCGATGAGCGGTGCCACCCAGAAGAGCCATAGCTGTCCGATGGCCCAGGGTGCTGCGAACGGCGCGACTCCCGTGCTCCGTGCCGGGTTGACGGAGAGGTTGTCGACCGGGATGCCAATCAGGTGGATCAGCGTCAGCCCAAGACCGATCGCGATCGGCGCGAACCCGGCCGGCGCCCGCTGGCTGGTTGCGCCCATGATGATCAGCAGGAAGAACGCTGTCAGGACGATCTCGGCAACGAGCGCGGACACCATCGAGTAGCCACCCGGCGAGTGGTCGGCGTAGCCGTTCGCTGCAAAACCGCCGGCCTCGAAGCCCGGCTGTCCGGAGGCGATCAACATCAGAACACCACCCGCAACCAGGCCACCGACGACCTGCGCCGCGACGTAGCCCGGCAACTCGCTCCAGGAGAATCGGCCACCGACAGCGAGCCCGACGGAGACCGCAGGGTTGAAGTGGCCACCGCTCACGTGCCCGAACGCATAGGCGCCCGTCAGTACCGTCAGGCCGAACGCGAGCGCCACCCCATGAAAACCAATGCCGAGCTGCGGGAAGCCGGCCGCGAGCACTGCACTGCCACAGCCACCGAAGACCAGCCAGAAGGTGCCCAGAAACTCTGCGCTGAGCTTGTTCGTGGTCGTCATGTTGCCTCCAAGACTGGAGTGTACGTCACTCGACCGCCGGGGTGACGTGAAGCCCGGAGCCGGTCTTTACTACGCGGTGGACATTACCCAGGGCAACCCGCGCGACCCCGCATTCGAGTCGGTCTTACGATTCCCCGAAATAGACTTTGGAATGAGGCCAGGGGATTTCGATCCCCTCCTGGTCGAACCGGTTCTTGATTCGCTTGCGCAACTCGCCCGTCAGACTCCACTGGGCACCGGGTCTGGTATCGCCACGAATACAGATATCGACACCGTGGTCGCCAAGATCGCTCACCCGCATGGCCTCAGGGGTCGTGACCAGGTCCCTGCCAAACTCCGGATCGTCTTTCAAATCCAGACAAACCTCGTTAAGAACCTTATAGACCCGGCCTATATCCTCCTTGTACGCCACTGTTACGAGGAGGTTGATCCGAGCCCAGTCTCGCGTCTGGTTACTGGCGAACAGAATTCGACTATTCGGAATGATGTGCATGGTGCCGTTGATTTCTCGCAGGACCGTACGCCTGGGGGTTATCTGTTCGACATCGCCCTCCAACCCGGCGATGACGACCCAGTCACCGATCCGGTACCAGTCCTCCATGAAGATGAAGAAGCCTTGCAGGTAGTCTCGGATCAGATCCTGGACGGCAAATCCCAGCCCAAGACTAATAACGCCTAGTGTCGCCAACAGTGGCGTGGTATCGACCTCCAGGACACCGAGCACCATCACGGTGCCGATAACGAAGATGATGGCGCTGACGATCTTCACCACCACCGCCACGACCATCTGGGAGCGCACATCCGAGTCGTCGACATGCCCTGGCATCGCCTGGATCGCTCTTGTGACCAGCTTCTTCTGGACCAGATTCAGCGTGAGTGCCAACACGAAGATGAGTGACGTTTTGGCCGCGACGGTCAACATCGGTACGAAGTCGATGACGAAATCAGATGAAAACACGTAGTGATCCCCATCCGAGGAAGAAACGAAGAATCGCCAATCTTTCTTGTATGCGAGTCAAAGTCGTCTTCTCCCCGGTATGCCCGACATCAAGACGGGCGATGCGAGTTCTTGAACGAATCAGTACGAGGAGACGAGGCCTCGGACGGACTCGAGACCCAGAACGACCGGCAGCCGCCAGCGGGCCCAGAGACTAGTACGGAAAGTGCACTTCCCTGCTGCGATCCCCTATTTCATGCCCAGGCTGCAGGCGACGGCTAGTCTCGTTAACGAAAGCAGTCGGGCCCCTGATCGATTCCGCGTGACCGGCTCTTCTCTTGGGGCTGCTTCGGCCACGACCTCGGTCACTGCTTTCGGGCTCCATTGATTTCGGGTCCTGATCCGCCGGGGCACCGGGGCCACTATCTTCTACGAACCTCCTGCGCATGAACAACGAGGTTCGACATCGAACCATGTGTGTCGACCTGGCGTCCCGTGTGACCCCTAATCAAAGGAGTCAACATGCGTTGCATCAACAGTTTCCGAGCCCCGTCGACCGCATTGGTGGGGGCAATCGTGCTTGGCACGTTCGGGCTGGTGACCACACACGAGAAAGCCGCAGAGCATCACGAAGAAGCGATCCCGTTCGATTCGGAGGGTAAACTGCTACCGACGGCGGGCTACCGAGAATGGGGGGCGTCGGTACGTCGCTGACGCTCAACGACATGAATGGCGGTACGGCTCCCTTCCCAGAGTTCCACTCCGTCCAAATCGGGTGCGCGACGATTGGGTGCACCCTGAAAGCTGGGGCTCTGCCGATCTCAATTCGCCAATCGGAGCCAGCACGATGTGTACACGCAGCCCGAGTCGTTGGCCGCCTATCGCAAGACCGGGACGTTCCCGGACGGAGCCGTCCTCGTGAAGGAGGTTCGCACCATCGAGTCGGCCCACATGAACAACAGACCCGGTTACCTGGGCGGGCGACGTCATGTTGTGGTTCAGCATGATCAAGGACTCACAGGGCCGCTTCCCCGATAACGCGAAGTGGGGTGAGGGCTGGGGTTGGGCCCTGTTCAACGCCGGCGCGACCGACGAGAGCGGCTCCTCCGACTTCCGCGCCAGTTGCCTCGGCTGTCATGGACCGGCCAAGTCGACGGATTGGGTCTACATAGAGAGCTACCCCGAACTGCAAGCAGTGCGTCAATCGGGCGCTCCCGAATAACAAGTCGATCGCGGTGTTTGTATCGACCGCCGCTATCACGTTGCTCGTCGGCGGGCGGGAGGTGGCGATCGAGCCGTCTACGAGTGCGCTGCAGACACTCGTAGAGGCCTACGCGCACGCAGTCGAGGCACGAGATCGACTCTGCACTGCGTGAGCAACTCTCGCACTACTTCGAGCGGGCGCACACGGCCCACTTCCAGCTCGTCCCGGCATCCGATGGCGCGGCCGCCGCGCGGGTCGAGCAGCAACGCGTTCGGATCTTCTGTCTCAAGATTGCGCGATCGACACGCCACTCGACCTACCAATTGCGCGGCCTAGCCGGCTCGTGCGGACCTGGCAGATCGACGAACCGCGCCCTGCGGGCAGTGCGTTCGAGCCGCCCTTCACGAAGACATCCGGCTATTGACGCTATCCCCCCGAAGGAAGGCCCAGCGGCATAGCCGCCCGCCCGGACAGCACCCGTCACCGCGCCCGCGAGCGACTCCGCTAGAGCAACTCTTCCGCCAACAGCCGGATCCCGTCCGTGCCACCGCCGATCAACAACGTCCCGACGTGCCCCTTCGCGCCCGCTTCCTTCCAGATGCTGAGGCGGTCACGGATTCGATCGGCCGGGCCGACGAGCGCAATCTGGTCGATCAGCTCGTCGGGGACTGCTGCGATCGCTTCGGCCTTCTTGCCATCGAGGAACAGATCCTGGATCTGCTTCGCCTCGGCTTCGAAGCCCATGCGCACCGCGTAGTCGTTGTAGAAGTTCTTCTTGCGCGAGCCCATGCCGCCGACGTAGAGAGCGACCATCGACTTCACCGGCATGCGGCACTTCTCGACATCGTCACCGATGATGATGCTGACCGCGGGCGCTACGTCGAAGTCCTTCAGCGACTTGCCACCGCCCGCCTTCGCAAAGCCTTCGTTGAGCGAGTCTTCGAACAGGTCGAAGCGCTCGGGGTTCATCCAAAGCGGGAACACGCCGTCGGCCACCTCTGCCGAGCAGCGGACGCCGTTGGGCGAGATCGACGCCGTATAGATCGGCAGCGACGGATCGCCGTGCAGGATGCTCTTGAGCGGCTTGCCCATCCCGGTCGTGCCGGGGCCGACGTTCGGGATCGTGTAGTGCTCGCCCTCGTGGGTAAGCGGCCCTTCGCGCTTCAGGATGTCGCGGATGATCTTGATGTACTCGCGGGTCCGGGTCAGCGGCTTGCCGTACGGCACGCCGTACCACCCTTCGACGACCTGCGCGCCCGACGGCCCCAGGCCCAGGATAAAGCGACCGCCGGAAAGACCGTGCAGCGTCATCGCCGTCATGGCGGTCATCGCGGGAGCCCGCGCGGGCATCTGCATGATGGCCGTGCCCGCCTTGATCTTGGTGGTCTGCGCCAGGATCCAGGCCGCGGGGGAAACCGCGTCGGAACCGTAGGCCTCGGCGGTCCAGACGCAGTCGTATCCGAGCGACTCGGCTTCGTGGATCTTCTCCATGTCGATCTGCATGGTCGCCGGGGAGTAGCCGGCCATGATGCTGAGCTTCATCGCTGTCCTCTTTTCGTAGGCATGGGGTTCACTGGGATCGCGGCGCAGGGCGAGTCTATTCCTCGACCGGTGTGGCGTCGAGCGGCAGCTCGATCCGGAACGTGGCCCCCTTGCCAGGCATCGACTCTGCCGTGAAGCGACCGCCATGTCGCTCGATGATGCCGTGCGACAGAGACAACCCGAGACCCGTACCGACACCCACCGGCTTCGTCGTGAAGAACGGATCGAAGATGCGGCTCAGCTCGTCTTCGGGAATGCCCGGGCCATCGTCCTCGAACTCGAGCAGCACGCCGAGTTCGCCGCGCCGCGTGCGTATCACCACCTTGCCGCCGCCTTCGAGTGCGTCGCACGCGTTCATCAGCAGGTTCAGGAACACCTGGTTGAGCTGGCCCGGATAACAACGGACCTGGGGCAGATCGCCGTACTCGCGCGTCAGCTCGATGCCGTTCTTCAGCCGCGGCTCCATCAGCGCGATCGTGCGGTCGAGCTCTTCGTGCAGATCGGCGTTCGACAGTTCCGCCTGATCGGTGCGCGAGAAGGTGCGCAGATCCATCACGATCTGCTTGACCCGCTCGGTGCCTTCGCGACTGCGCGACAGCAGCTTGGTGATGGCTTCGCGCGCCTTGCTGGCCTTCGCGAGATCTCCGTCGAGGTTCGCTTGCGCC
>Ga0055584_100006166_pt1 | contig 11752 bp, 9 predicted proteins | sample OSDHelmetaG_FD_58716 | JGI IMG/M metagenome (GOLD analysis project Ga0055584, IMG submission 58716) | Pelagic marine sediment microbial communities from the LTER site Helgoland, North Sea, for post-phytoplankton bloom and carbon turnover... | ecosystem: Environmental > Aquatic > Marine >... | reverse complement strand
GACGACGGGGCTGCCCATCATACCGCCGGAGCTGCAATCGATCACGTCGACCCCCATGGGACCGACAAGCTTCGCCAAGGCCACGCTCTCATCCGGGCCCCAGCCCGCATTGTCTTCCACCGAAAGACGCATGAAGAGCGGTTTGCCGTCGGGCCAATTGGCGCGCACGGCCTCGGTCACTTCCATGGCGAAACGCATCCGGTTGATTTCGGAGCCGCCATATTCGTCATTGCGGACATTGGCGTGCGGCGAGAGGAACTGGTGGATCAAATATCCGTGGGCCGCGTGAATTTCGAGGATATCGAAGCCGGCCTCGTCGACTCGCCGCGCGGCATCGCCCCACATCTGGACCAGGTCTTTGACTTCCGCATTGGTCAACGCGCGGGGGTCCGGATCGTTCCGGCCGCCGGGCAAGGCGCTCGGCGCGACCAGCTCCCAAGCCTCCCAATCGTCGCAACCGTCCGGCGCTTCCGTCAGTGGTGCGCCGCCTTCCCAGGGGCGGAACCGCCGTGCCTTGCGCCCGGAATGGCCCAATTGGATCGCCGGGACCGAATCATGCGCTCGGATGAAATCCGCCAATCGTTTGAAATGCGGAATGAACTTATCGTCCCAAAGCCCCGTATCGCCGACGGTACCGCATCCGCGACGATCGACTTTCGTTGATTCAACGAAAACCATACCCGCGCCACCGGCCGCGAACCGACCGATATTCATCAGATGCCAATCGGTGGGAAAACCCTTTTCGGCGGCGTATTGGTGCATGGGCGCGACAACGACGCGGTTCTTCATTTCCACATCGCGGATCGTCAAGGGCGTAAACAGGAGCGGCGCGGTCATATTCGGTCTTCCCAATGAAATTCGACTGATGGTGAAAGTAGTCCGCCACCCCAGAGGCAACCAGTCCGACTGCCTTAAATCCCAGCTCCACAAAAAAACTACTGCTTGGCGCCAAGTCGAAATATTTCCGCTCACGGGTTCGGGCAAAACCCAAAACATTTCCCTGCGAGATGGCCATCTGACGGGAAAATATCTATCAAGTCACTGAAAATTCGAACACCGAATTAAGCCGCTCCCATAGAATTAATGGCGATTGCGTCGGCACTGAAATACCCGTTATACAGAACAAACATTATTTTTATATTACATTTTTATCATGAGTACATTGCGATAAACTATCTGTAAATTAAAGATCGCCCAGGGAAATCATGAATAAAGTTAACAACCTGAATCTAACACCAAAACTTGTAATGATATTACTGGTGTTTGGAGTCCTGCCCGCAGTAGCCCTCTTTTCCGTCTATGAAGTCGGAAAAGGAACGTTAGAGAAAGCCTTCCGAAAACCCCTGCAACAAATCGCCGTCAGCGTTGGCGATACGATCGATCGAAATTTGTTTGAGCGGTATGGCGACGCCCAATCGTTTGGGTTGAACACCGCAGCCCAAGTTCCCACGAACTGGTCGAACCCAACGGAAGATAACCCGCTCATCTCCGCCATAAACGGTTATATGACGGGGAAAGGCATTTATCGTGTCATGTTGTTACTCGACACGACCGGCAAGGTTCTGGCCGTCAATTCCGTCGATTTTAAGGGTGAGCCCCTGGATACCGGCGCAATTTATCAACAATCCTTTGCCGATGCGTCATGGTTCAAAAACGCAATCAACGGCAATTATCTCAACGGATCTAACGGATTTAGCGGAACCTCCGTCGAACAACCGAACAAAATTTCATTCGTCGGGGCCTTATATAACGACGATGGATTCGTCATCCCCTTTACCGCGCCTGTGAAAGACGCGATGGGAAATGTGATCGGTGTTTGGGCTAACTTCGCCGATTTTGGCATCGTCGAGGAAATCGCCGCGACGTTTTACAACAGTCTCGCAAGTGAAGGTAAAGCGAATGCCGAAATTACCATTCTTGATCCCAAGGGACGAATCATCGTCGACTATGATCCAAAAGGCCAAGGATGGACGGAGTACAGGCGAAATCCTGAAGTCATCGGCAAATTCAATTTAGTGGAAGCAGGTGTCGAAGCCGCACAAAAAGCGATCGCCGGGGAATCCGGATCGATGGACGCCTTTCACGCGCGGAAGAAAATCACCCAGGCCGCCGGCTATACCAAAACCGATGGCGCATACGACTACCCGGGGCTCGACTGGTCCGTCCTGGTGCGAATTCCGTCCGATGAAGTCTATGCCGCGATTTCGACGGAAGAGCTTCTCATGGAAATCGCAATCCTGATCAGTGCGGCGGTTATCCTCATCCTTGGTATCTTCATCGGCCGCACGGCAGTGACGCCCATTCGCCGCATGACGGAGACGATGACTAAACTATCCAACGGTGACAAAACCGTCGAGATACCCGCCACTGATAGAGGTGATGAGATCGGCGAAATGGCCAGGGCCGTCCTCGTCTTCAAGGAGAATATGATCAAGACAGACGAAGTGAGGGAAGAGCAGGAAAAAGAGCAGAAATCACGAATGGAACGAGCCGAGAAAGTCGAAGCCATTCTCGCGGGTTTTGAGGGTCGAGCCAGCATTATGATCGATACCGTCAAGAATGGATCGGAAGATATTAGCAAAACGGCATTGGAAGGCACAAACGCGCAGAGCGAGGCCGGCCGCCGCACTTTCGATGTCGCCATTTCTTCCGAACGCACGCATGACAACATTAACAATGCCGCCAAGGCGGCGGTGGAACTCACAAGTTCCATCCGGGAAATCGCCGATCAGGTCTCTGAATCGACGGCGATGGCGACAACCGCGGTGCGGGAGACTGAGGAAGCGCATCAACGCATTCGAGGCCTTTCGGACGCCAGCCAACGGATCGGCGATATTGTTGGGCTGATCAGCGAAATTGCCGATCAAACCAATCTCTTGGCGCTGAACGCTACCATTGAGGCAGCGCGGGCCGGGGAATCGGGTAAGGGCTTTGCCGTTGTCGCCGCCGAGGTGAAGACCCTCGCGGGCCAAACAGCCAAGGCAACCGAGGAAATTTCGATCCAAGTGACGGGTATTCAGGAAGAAGTCGATGCGGCGGTCGGTTCGGTAGATAAGATTAACGCTACCATGGAACGCATCAATAAAGTTTCGGCGGACATATCCACCGCCGTCGACGTGCAAAGTGCCGCTACGCAGGAAATTGCACGGACGACCGAAACCGTCAGCGCGGATGCGCGGGAGGCGCTGGAAATCATCGCCGACATGACCCGCTCATCGGCCATGTCGAGCGGTAAATCCATCGGCATTTTATGGTCGTCGGAAGACTTGGAAGGGACAATCGGCGATTTCAGCCAGAACCTCGAAGAGTTCCTGACCACCGCGCGGGCCGTGTAACACCAAGCGGGGAGACAACATGCCGAAAAGCGACAGGATTGGTGAAGTATGACGCACGTCATTGTTCAGGTATCGGACACGCATCTCAGTCCGACCCATGCCTATTTCGACGATAATTGGCAAACCTTCGTCAACGAGATGCAGGCGCTCCGGCCAGACCTCGTCATCAACACAGGGGACTTTGCGTTCAATGGCCCCGCCGTTGAGGACGATATCCGGTATTCTTATCGCGAAGCCGAACGGCTGGGCCTTTCCTATCTCACCATTCCGGGCAATCATGACGTGGGCGAGCCAGGCGATAATCCGCGCCTGAAACAGCCGGTTAACAACGCCCGCCTGAATACGTGGAAGGGTTATTTTGGTAACGACCGGTTCGTCAAAGACATCGAGGACTGGCGACTCATCGGCATAAATAGCGAGCTACTGGGCAGCGGCCTCGACGCGGAACACCAGCAATGGGAGTTCCTCGAGGACGCCCTCGCCGGTTCGGACGGACGGACGTTAGGTCTCTTTAGTCACAAACCGCTGTATCAGAAAACACCGGGTGAAGGCGTCAGCAAGTGGGGCATTCTGCCGGAGCCACGCGCTCGGTTGCTCGGCTTATTGACGGCTCATAAAGTGCGCTTCGTCGCCTCCGGGCATTTGCACCGCTACCGCTATACCAGTGTTCGCGGCCTCGACCTCATCTGGTGTCCGACAACGGCTTTTATCACGCCAAGCGTCAAGAACGACGGATGTATCCGGCGGGTCGGTTATCTGAAATGGACATTCGACGGGCACGACGTCCGCCACGAATTCATCGAGCCCGACGGTTTCATAAACCACGACATGACGTGGCGGACGAAAAAATTCGGAACCACCATTTCACTACCGCCGAACCCTCTCCCCGCCGCAGAGTAATCCACTTTCCGCTGTGGACGTGCGGTGTCGGCAATCCATGCTTAATTGTGTGTCAGCGCCGAACCATGCCGAAGGCGTTCGAGTTCGTACATCCTATTAAGGCGCCCCCAAATGGAACCGATTAAATACGTCGATCGTCTAAATGAAAAATACCGCTCGCTCGGATTTCCGGCCTACGAATGGACAATTCATCGGGACGCATCAATATCTCCTTTGCAAAAACCGTTGCGTGACTGCCGCGTGTCGATCTTGACCACCAGCGGTGCCTCGCGGAAGCAAGATCCCGGCTTTGATCCGGATGCACGGAACGACTTACGCCTCGACGCCATTCCCGCCGACACGCCTTCGGACGGCTTCGACATCAACGATAATTACTATGACCATCGCAGTGTGGTTGAAGACATCAATTGCCAATTCCCAATTGAGCGCCTGCGGGAACTGGCCGCCGACGGGACAATCGGTCAATCGGCGCCGCGCCATTGGAGCGGTTTTATGGGACGCATCTACAAACGCAGTGCCATCATCGCCAAAGCGGAAGAATTCGCCGAGGCTCTGCGGCAGGACCAGGTTGACCTGTTGATCGTCGTGCCCGCCTGTCCCCTCGACCACCAAACCGCCGGGCTGGTCGCGCGCACGGTCGAGGAGACCGGTATTGCAACCGTCACCGTCTCGACCGGCCGCGATCTCAGCGTCCAGGTTCTCGCGCCGCGAACGGTTTTCGTGAATTTCCCCATGGGCAATGCCTTCGGCCGTCCGGGCGATACCAATCAGCAGCGCCAAATTTTGATGGATGCCCTCACGTTGGCCTCGACGGCATCGACAGCGGGCGAGCTTATCGATCTGCCGTATGACTGGGGAAGCGAAATCGCCGTCCACTACCGTGAGACAACGCGAGAATTCCAATTGAAGAAGTAGACCGTAATCCAGGAAAGCTGACCTAGAGGTAATTCAAATGTCCGAACCGCGACAAACCACCGTCCGCCTGCAAAAACTCTCCTGGGCGTTTACACAATCCGCCGTCCTGTTCGCCGCCATCGAAAGCGGATTGTTCACTTCCATCAGCCGTTCCGGAGATTCAATTGCCGCCATCGCCAAGGATGCGGGCATCACCGAGAATAACGCGAAACGGATGATCACGGCATTGCTGACCCTGGAACTGATCGAACGAGATGGCGACGGCTTCCGCAATGCGCCGGATGTAGAGCGCTTTCTCGTCGAGGATACCCGCAGTTATGCCGGGCGCTGGATCACCTGGTTCCATCACCAATGGAACGCCTGGGGTGAGCTCGGCAAGCGCCTGGAGGACACCGGCCCGGAAGACCCCCTCGGCTTCTACGACGAGAGCTTCACCGTTGATCACGCGCGCCGCTACCATCAAGCAACCGCTAGCGTCGGTATGGGTGCGGCGGGTAAATTCATGAGTGAAGTACCACTCGAGGGACGCCGCCTGCTCTTCGACCTCGGCGGCGGTTCCGGTGCCTATTCGATTGAAGCGGCCAAGCGTAATCCCGATTTGAAAGCCGTAGTGCTCGACCTGCCCGAAGTCGTCGTCGTGACCCGCGACTTCATTAAGGAGCACGGTGTCGAGGCGCAAGTGAGCGCGGAGCCCTGTAATTTCATCAACGATGAATTTCCGACGGGCGCCGACGTCATCTTGATGAACAGCAATCTCCCGCAATATTCGGGAGAGATGATTTGCCAGGTCTTGCAGAAGGCATTCGACGCCCTCGCACCCGGCGGTGAGATGCATATCTGCGGCGAGATGATCAATGAGGACTGGTCCGGCCCGCTCATCCCGGCGATGTGCTCGGTACACGGTGTGCTCTTTCATTCCACCGCCCTGCCCCACACGCCAACGGACTGCATTCGCTATTTCGAGGAAACCGGATTCGAGGACGTTAAAGTCCGCGAGTTCATCCCCGACATCCTGCAACACATCACCGGCCGTAAACCCGCATGATGGAAGACGCTCTCAAGGGCATCAAAATACTCGAAGTCGGAACCATGACGCCCGGCAAGTTCACGGGCTTCCTGCTCGCCGGATGGGGCGCCGAATCCCTGCGGATCGAACGCCCAAGCGGCCCGCAAGATCCGGCCATCGGCGACGAGGACCTCACGCTCAACCGGGGAAAACGGTCGATTGCGCTCAATCTGCGGGAGCCAAAGGGCCGGGATATTCTGATTCGGCTGGCGGCCGATGCCGACGTCTTCATGGAGAGCTACCGTCCCGGCACCGCGGCGCGCCTCGGTATCGACGCGGAGACAATCCGCGCTCTTAATCCACGCATCGTCTATTGCTCGCTCTCCGGCTTCGGACAGACCGGCCCGGACCGGTTGCGCGCCGCCTACGATCTGAACCAGCAGGCAGAGACCGGTTTCAGCCATGCGCTGGCCGGCGGCGCCACGCCTGTCGCGCCCGATACATACATCGCGGATTCCATCTCCGGCCTCATGGCTGCCTTCGCCATATCGGCGGCGCTGCGCCAGCGCGAGGTTACGGGAGAAGGGGCGACCATCGATCTTGGCATCCAAGAGAGCCTCTTCGCGCTGCTCGCCGTCTCGCACGGCACGCTGCGCGCGGACACCTCAGCGCTGGAACTCCGCGCGGCCTACGGCATCTTCGAGACCGCAAACGATACATCCTTATCGCTTGGCGTCGCGCGCAAGGCGTCCGCCGACGCGTTGTTCGGGTATCTCGGACGACCGGACCTCGCGGACGAAGGATTGCTGCGCGGCGCGCCGGGAGCCGCTGCCCGTGCTTTCCTGACCGAGGCATTGCGCGCGAAACCAGCGCGCGATTGGATCGCGGAACTGGCGCCGCTCGACATCGAAATCGCCCCGGTGAATTCCCCCGAAGCCGCTTTCGACAATGCCCAGTTGATCGAACGGGCGATGGCGTTCGAAACACAGCATCCAATTGCCGGAGCCTTGCGGCAAATCGGCATTCCCGGCGTCGACGCTCGACATTTCGCCCCGGCACCGGTGGCCGGAACGGATACAGACGCCGTGCTCACGGAACTCGACTACGACCCAGCAGAAATCGTGGAACTAAAAACCGCCGGTGTCATTTAGACGCATCGGCCAACAATAAGGAAACCGATCATGGCGAAGCCACCAGCAACGGAAAGAACAACGCCCGCCGTCCCCAATGACCCCACCGTCGGCGGCAGCTCGGAACGTTTGAACGAATTGGCGATGGGGTTCAAGAAGAGCCAGGCGCTCTCGGCGGCGCTCGAAGTCGATCTCTTCAGCGCGCTGTCGGCGGGGGCCGGGACGCCGGAGGAAGTCGCTGCTCATTGCAAGATCGACCGAGAAGTCGCCGACCGCTTGATGATTATCTGCAAAGCCATGGGGCTGATCGCCGATGTCGATGGACGCACGGTCAATGTCGACGATGTAGAGCGCTTTTTCGTGCGCGATAAATCGACCTTTTTCGGCGATTTTCTGCGCTTCACCATTGGCGCGGAATACGACGAATGGCGGGGCTTCGCCGACAATATCAAGGACGCCAGTTCAGAACCGCCGCCCTCCAAGCTCTACGAAGGCGACCTCAACGATCCGGAGCGCGCCCGCGCCTTCACCACGGCGGGCTACAATTCCTCCATCGCCTTGGCGCACCGGCTCGCGAAACGTTTCGATTTTTCTCGCTTCAATCGTTGGCTCGATTTCGCCGGCGGTTCCGGCTGCTACGCCATCGCCGCTTGCGAACGGCACGAGGGGGTCAACGTCCTCGTCAAGGACCATCCGAACGTTGTTCCGGTCACCCGTGAATTCGTCGCCAAACACAATCTCACCGACCGGATCGAGGCCGAGCCCGGTGATTTCCTAAAGCAATCCGATTACCCCACCGATTGCGATCTCATTTCCTTCATCACGCCGTTGCACTGGTACCTCGAAGACGACGTCATGAAGGCCTTGAGCTACGCCTATGACGCCCTGCCGAGCGGCGGTACCTGCCTCATCGTCGGCTATATGCTGAACGAGAACCGCGACGGCCCCATCGATCCGGTGTTCTATCACGTGCAGGCCATCCGCGACGGCCACTTCACCGGCCACGTGCCGAGCGGCCCCGAATACGCAGCCTATCTGGAACGCGCCGGGTTCAAGGACGCGGAGTATAGTTGGCTGTTGCCCAATCGACTGGGGCAGATCGAAGCGCGGAAGCCTTAGGGAAACCCATTCTTTCGCGTCCCGGCCGCAGCAAAGCGGAGAGCCGGGACCTAGACTGGCGGCGAGGACACATACAAACTGGATCCCGGATAACGCTTCGCATTTCCGGGAAACGTTAGGGTGATTAAAACGTCCGAACCGCCCGCGTCACCGTTCGCGAACCGCCGGCCCAGAGCGGCAGGTGGGTCATCTTGACGCCGACGCCGCCGGTGACGATGGGGTGAATGTCCTCCGCCGTGGGCGCCAAGGGCCGGTCGTCTGGATCGTCCTCGCCGTCATAGGCGTATGGCTTCCTCGCGTTGAACAGATAGTCCTGCACCCGCGATAGGTCCCATCCGCCCTTGGCCAAAATATCGGCCATCTCCGGCGGCATCAGGAAGATTTGCTCGTTGCGCTCCGGCTTGCGGGTCAAGCTGGAGACATCGATGGACGAATTCATCGCAGCGGCAATGGGTTGCAAGACCGCTTCCGGCGACTCCCCTCCGGAGATCGGCAAGACCTCTGCCGTGCCGGAGACGCCGAGCACCGTCACGTAATTTTCGCCCGCGCTGAATCCACGCCGTTCCGGCAGGGATGGGAATCCCGGATGCGCGCTTTCCGCAAAACAGAATGTATATTTTCCAGGCTGGCCCATCGTCGCCATATCGGCGACCCCGGGTTTTGCCCCCGCGACGTTCCGCATGATCAGGCTGACCGCGCGGCCGATGCAGGCATTGGCGCGGTTTCCCGGGCCCAACACATTGCTTCCGGCGTTTAACCCCAAACCAGCGACTTGCGGCCCATGAACGCAGACCGCGACCGTCGGCGTGCCGGTGGTGCTTAAGACGCCAAGTAAGTTGAAAGCGTCGTCGGTGCAGGCTTCCGCAGCGGTTAAGACGACAGGTAGTTCTTCAGGTCGACACCCGGCGAGAATGCAATTGAAGGCAACCGCTTCCAAAGTCAAATCGCCCATCAGCGGCATCAAATGGCCAAAGGATTGATCTGGCGCGCCTCGGTCTGAAATCATGGCGTCAAAGCGGTCGAGGGTTGGCGGGACCATCGGCAAGCCGTCGCTCAGGTCGAGAGATTCGAGTTCGGCTTGGGCGTCTTCCCAGCTAATGTCTTGGGGAAAAAGCGGGTAGTCTTCGTTCATCGGCTAGGTCCCCCTCACCCTAGCCCTCTCCCACCAGGGGAGAGGGGATGCTACCGAGCGGCAAGTTATAGTCCCCTCTCCCCTGGTGGGAGAGGGCTAGGGTGAGAGGGCGGCAGGAAAGTTTAGCCATTCGAAATCTTGACCGAACACACCGCCGTCGCGCCGAAGGTCGGGATGAAGGCGGAATGTTTACCGGCACCTCCCGCGACCAAGACCTGGATATCGTCCGGTGACGGGCTGAGATAATACTTCCCGTTGACCGGTGTCTGGTCACGCTCGGTCTCATAATGGTGCTGTTGTTCTTTCGAGACGCGGGAAACCGGCACCGCCGAATCTTCGTAGAGCTTCTGCTGTATATCCACGATCGAGAACCCGTCGCGATGGATCGTCTGGGCGTGCTCCGGCCCAAACACTATCGTATAGGGACCCTTCCCATAAATATTGTTGGTGCCGGGCTCCGAAATCGTCCCGGCAACGGTTGTGAGGATACCGTCGCCGGTCGTGCTCGCGTGATCGTTGATATTGTGCGGCGGCTCCGACGCAGAGGTCGTCACGATACTGTCTTCCGCGTTAAAACCCCGGCGCACGTGATAGGGCTCCCACGGGCTCTCTTCCTCGTTCTCGCCAAAACAGAAACTGTATTTCGCGGGCGAGCCTTGGGTCGAGCGGTCCATCTCTCCGGGCTTGCCGCCACCGATATTCAACAGCGTGAGCTGTAAGGCCCGGCCGATCGCCGCGTTCGTGCGATTGCCCTGGCCGAAACAATTGCCGCCGCAGTTGATGCCGATATCGTGGCGAATCGGGCCGCTGACAATGAGCCCCGGCCCGCAAGGATGCGTCGTCGCCAAAGTGCCATGGAGATTGTACTCCGGCACCAGCACGGCGCGCACCGCCGCCACGACGGCCGGGAAAAGTGCCGGCCGACAGCCCGCCATCACCGCATTGGCCGCGATGCTTTGTTGGGTCGGGATGACCCGGCGTGGCGGCATCGGCGGGAACGGCTCGTTATCGCCCCGGCAGGTCTCGACCATGGCCGCGACTTTCTCTTCGCTCGGCACCATCAAGGGCAGACCATCGCCCCATTCTTGCTCCAAGGCATAGTCGTTCCATTGATCGAAATCGAGGTCGCCGATATCGACGAATTCCGCGTCAGACATTTGTAATTCTCAACGAAATCGCCTCCGTAAACCCGAATGTCGGAATGACAGCCGAATGCTTACCCGCACCACCGGCGACCAAGATTTGGATATCCTCCGGTGAACGTGTCAGGTAATACTTACCGTTTACCGCTGTCTGCTCGCGGTCTTGTTCGTAGTTGATCTGATTCTCCTTCGATACGCGCGAGACATCGACAGCGGAATCTTCGTAGAGCTTCTGCTGGATGTCTTCAATCGTGAACCCGTCGCGGTGGACGGTCTGTGCGTGTTCGGGACCGAACACCACCGTATAGGGCGCCGTGCCGTATATCAGGTTCGAGCCCGGCTGTGAGACCGTACCGGCGATAGTCGTGAGAATGCCCACACCCGTCGTGCTCGCATGGTCGTTGATATTGTGCGGCGGCTCACACGGCAGCACGGTCACCACACTGTCGCTCGCCTCGAAACCTCGGCGCACGTGATAGGGCTCCCAGGGACTCTCTTCCTCGTTTTCACCGAAACAGAAGGTGTATTTCGCAGGCGACCCTTGGGTCGAACGATCCATTTCCCCGGGTTTCGCCCCACCGATATTGAGCAACGATAACTGCACGGCCCGCCCGATGGTCGCGTTCACCCGGTTTCCCTGACCAAAACAGTTACTGCCGCAATTCACACCCAGTTGTGTTCGGATAGGACCGTTCAAGATCACCCCCGGCGCGCAGGGATGCGTCGTCGCCAGCGTGCCGTGGAGATTATAGTCCGGGTTCAGCAAGGCCCGAACCGTCGAGACAACGACCGGGAAATACTCGGCCCTACATCCCGCCATCACCGCGTTCGCCGCGATGCTTTGCAGGGTCGGGATGACCCGGCGCGGCGACATCGGCAGGAACGGCTCATTGTCGCCCCGGCAAGTCTCTACAAAGGCTGCGACTTTCTCTTCGGTCGGGATCATCAAGGGCATGCCGTCGCTCCAGCCCTGCTCGGCGGCATAGTCGTTCCACTGTTCGGCGTCGAGATCGGCATCGCCAACCTCAAGCACCTCACTCTCGGTAAGGTCCGTCATGTCTTTCCTTTTCGTC
>Ga0055584_100006165_pt1 | contig 11754 bp, 9 predicted proteins | sample OSDHelmetaG_FD_58716 | JGI IMG/M metagenome (GOLD analysis project Ga0055584, IMG submission 58716) | Pelagic marine sediment microbial communities from the LTER site Helgoland, North Sea, for post-phytoplankton bloom and carbon turnover... | ecosystem: Environmental > Aquatic > Marine >... | reverse complement strand
TAGCCGTGGACCTCACGGTAAAAAATTCTTCCTATATTTTTGCAGTTTCAGTGCTCAAACACCACCTGAAAAAGTTAGAGCCGCCATTAATGCTGTAGACATGTACAACAGGGGAGACCGTCCTTATGCAGGTCTCGTCGAGACAGGGCCGGGCTTTGATGACGCGGCAACTATGGGTGGCAAGGGTTTCATGGGCATTGGCGTCGGTGAAAAAGAAGTCACCGATTATCATGCCGGACACACAAACGATATATTTAGTGAAATCTATCAGTCAGTAATGGATTTCGATGAAGTTGCGTGTCCTGAGTTGGTAAATAAGGCGTTAGCAGATGGCGAAGAGTGTTCAGAAATCCTCGACAACGGTCTCATTGCCCCCATGGGTGAGATTGGTGACATGTTTGCTTCTGGTGAATTGTTTGTGCCAGAAATGCTACTCGCGGCACGTTCTATGAAGGCGGGCCTTGAAATATTGCGGCCTATTTTAACAGCTACACAAGAGAAGCCCAAAGGAGTAGTTGTCATGGCAACTGTGTTTGGTGATCTTCATGATATCGGCAAAAACCTAGTAGGCATGATGTTGGAAGGTGCTGGTTTCAAAGTAGTTGATCTGGGTGTCAACACTAAGGGTGAGGATATCATCAGAACAGCTCGTGAGGTTAACGCGGATGTTATTGGCTTGTCGGCACTGCTAACAACGACAATGCCATTCATGAAAAAAATAATTGAGAGTATCCAAAAGGATGGCCTCAATGTGCCAGTTATTATTGGTGGCGCACCAGTCTCTAGCGATTTTGCTGATCAAGTTAATGCGGATGGATATGGAGACAATGCACCGTTAGCCGTTTCGCTTTGTAAGGAATTGATTCTTAAAGCTGAAGCGGCTTAGTTTATGTATCAGGGCTGTTGCTGTGAAAATTTAGAATAGCAACCGCCCTAATGCTACGACCATTGTCAATTAAATAAAGGCTTGAGCGTTTTTTTCTACGGGTTAATTTTAAGAGTAAAAAAGCACCTTTTGATCATTATTTAATCACTAGAGGTGCTTTGACCAAGGTTATGACCCACACATAAAAGGGTCTTATGAAGTTAAAATAAGCACTTATTTTTTTTAGTTGAACAACTTCTAATGTGCCGCAGAATAGTTACAGTTGGACTATATTAAACTGCAGTTTGTTAACTATTTAAAAAGAGCTCTAGTAGGTTGGCTCATGAAAGTTTATCATAGTATACAAGAGAACATTTTTGTTGATTTGATATGGTTATATGGGGTTGTTTGAAGTTGATTGTAAAAATTTGTTAAAATAATTCCAAGCTTATTCTATAAGTATTGAAATTCGGGGGAATACCGTTCGTGTTAAAAATTGAAAATCTAACAAAGCAATTTGGTGACTTAAAAGCTTGTGACAACATCAATCTAGATATTCCAGATGGCCAGATGATTGGAATTATTGGCCGGTCTGGCGCAGGCAAATCAACTCTGCTGAGGATGATCAACCGCTTGGGAGATGCCACCGAGGGAAAAATTATCTTTGGTGAGGGCGATGAAGCATTTGATGTAAATCTGTTAAAGGGCAAGGCTCTACGTGAATGGCGTGCCCGTTGCGCGATGATCTTCCAACAATTTAATTTGGTGCCGCGCCTTGATGTCATTACCAACGTGTTGATGGGTCGCATTAATTACAACAGTACTTTTAATACCCTATTGAAAAGATTTAGTGCTGAAGAGCGGGCGTTTGCTATCCGCGCCTTGGACCGCTTGGACGTGAGCGCTCAAGCACTTCAACGTGCAGATACTCTATCAGGTGGTCAGCAACAACGTGTTGCTATTGCACGTGGCTTGGTTCAGGAGCCCAAATTGCTTTTGGCAGATGAGCCAATCTCATCTCTTGATCCACGCAACGCCGGCATAGTTATGGATGCCCTTAAAAAAATTAACGAGGAAGACGGCATCACAGTCATAACTAACCTTCACACACTTGATACTGCAAAAAAGTACTGTGAGCGTCTTCTTGGTATGAAAGGTGGCGTTGTAGTATTTGATGGCAAACCAGAAGAGTTGACTGTTGAAATGATCCGTGAACTTTACGCCTTAGGCGATGGAAGTGATGATGAGGAATTCGATCAAGCTATTACTCAGACTTCAGTTAATGTAGCTTCTGATTAGAAATAGAATAAAGAGATGTAAAAATTTTTAGGAATCCGATTGTTTTTTAGGCTTCTTAAATACTTGGGTTGTTGAAAAAATTTGATGACCCCAATAATAAGAAAATAGACTAACAAAACCATAACTTTGGGTAAATAATTACCTTTTTAACAGGAGGGTTAAAAAATGTTGCTTCGACGTTCTTTACTAAAAACTGCTACTGCGGTGCTGTTTGGTGCTGCTGCGGCACTTTCAATCAATACGGCAAGTGCCGATGATTATATTGGTGGCTGGCAGAAAGATTTCCCTGTAGTAAACTATGGCGTTATCTCTGTCGAAACAGCCACTGACAATCTTAAATCTCAGAAAAAATTTGTTGACTATGCATCCAAGGAATTGGGCGTGGAGTTCAAATTATTCACAGCCGCTGAGTATTCAGGCATTATGAACGGCCTCGTTGCCGGTCAGGTCCAGGTTGGATGGCTTGGTGCTAGTAGTTACGCCAGTGTCTGGCAGAACTGCAAGTGCGTGGAGCCAATAGCTGGAGCTCAGGATGTAGCCGGTGGTATGGGCTACAATTCTGTTATGATTGTTAAGGCAGATAGTCCTTACCAAAAATTTGAAGATCTTAAAGGCAAAACGGTTGCTCGTAATGATGCAAACTCTACATCTGGCTTCACCATTCCGACCTACTCTTGGGCACAAATGGGGACACCTATTGATAGTTACTTCAATTCTCCTTTGTCCGGCGGTCATCAGCAAACAGTCACAGGTGTTCTAAACGGCACTTTTGATGCAGGCTTCACTTGGACCACAGTCAATGACGGTTTCGGTGCACTCCGCAAGATGATTGACAAGGGAATGCTTAAGCGCAAAGACATCCGTGTCATCTGGACCTCGCCCTTGATCCCAACACCACCAGTCGTGATCATGAGCTCATTGCCACAAGCAATGAAGACAGATTTGATCAAACTGTTCCTACGTTTGGAAGAAAACGACCCAGCGGTAGCTGAAGCAGTTGCTCAAGGCAAGACCTTGGGAATGCAGCGTGTCTACCATGAGGATTACGTTACGGTTATGGAAGCCAAAAAATGGCTGAAGGCAAACCGCAAGAAGAAAAAGTCTTAAGTACAGTTATCTGAAGCGAAGCCGTCTCAAGCGGCGTCTTCGCTTCAGCCTTTTTTTAAATAATTTTTGTTTCCAAACTAAACAATGGTGATTTTGTCGTGACTGTAGAAGCCGTAACAACCCAACAGATGAGCGCAGTAGAGCAATTTGAAAAGCACCGTTCCGCATATGGTGCACAAAAGCGAATTTATCTGATTTTATTTTGGGCTGCTTTTTTAATTGCTCTAACCTTATCTGTCCTACAGTCAGAGTTTAGCATTTTCAAAGTGATAGCGGCCTTGCCGCGAGCCGGCAGTTTTATACATAATTCTTATGCAGTTTTTAGTGGCTGGGACAACATTGGCCCAGAGTTTGCTGACTGGTACTGGGGTATTGAAAAATGGGCAGACGCTGTTTTTGTTAGTTTGCTCATGGCCTTTACTGCGACTGTTGTGGGAACAACCATAGGCGGCTTAATAAGCTTTGTTGCCTCCTCTAATTTGATGTCAAATTACCCTCTGTATTTTGTTGCTCGGCGGACTTTAGAAATTGCTCGTACGGTTCCTGACATTGTCTGGGCTATGATTTTTATTTATCCTTTCGGTGTTGGGCCTCTGGCGGGTGTCCTTGCTCTAATAGTCCATACAACAGGTGCCCAGGGAAAGCTTTTCTCTGAGGTTAATGAAAATGTTGATTTTAAGCCTATTGAGGGAATACGCGCCTCTGGCGGCAACTGGTTCGAGGAAATTCGGTTTGCTGTTTATCCTCAGGTTTTGCCAAACTTCCTCTCCTACAGTTTCTGGCGTCTGGCTCTAAACGTTCAAGCTGCAACCGTTATGGGATTTGTCGCAGCGGGTGGCATTGGATACGAGTTAATAACAGCCATTAAGTTAATGTATTTCCTAGATGTGGGAGCCATTTTGTTGATGATTATTGGAACTGTTTTTGTGATCGATATGCTTAGTGAAAAGTGTCGTCACTACTTTATTGGTAAAGAGAATTTGGGCGAGTAAATATATTCTCCAGAAATAATAAAAATATATAGATTGATTAAGAATAGGAATTTTAAGATGGCGGCTGAGAATGGCATCGCGAATATGACCGCAGAGGAAGTTCAAGTGCAACGTGAGCGTTACCCGCGGGCTTTCTCGGACACACTTGCTAACAGAATGATAAGTTGGATTTCCTATTTGGTCCTATTATCTATCCTTCTGTATGCCATGAATCGTTTTGGGTTTTTCTCTGAGAGATTTTATGGATCATTTGAAAAACTGGCCATTATGTTTGATCAAATGTTTCCGCCAACAACCGGTGGGCAGTTCCCCGATTATGTAGACGCCATTCTTGAAACTTTGGCTATGGCCTTTATTGGCAGTTTGATTGGTGGGGTGCTCGCCTTGCCATTTGCCTTTATGGCAGCAAAAAACTTTAACGCAGTAAGGCCGTTACAATTCAGTGTAAGACGTTTTGCAGACGTTCTACGAGCCGCTGATTATATGATATGGGGTTTGATTTTCGTGCGTGCGATTGGACTAGGCCCTATTCCGGGGATTATGGCTATCGCAATCATAGACACTGGAATTTTGATTGTGCTTTATTCTGAAGCTATTGAAAATATTGATCGCAAACAAATAGAGGGCATTAAAGCTTCGGGTGGAGGCACTCTTGAGGTGATACGTTTTGGAGTTTTCCCTCAGGTTATGCCCATATTGTTGACAAATGCGCTTTATATGTTTGAATCAAATGTGAGAGCAGCAACTATTCTTGGCATTGTCGGTGCAGGTGGTATTGGGTTCTTGTTGTCAGACAACCTCAGAGCTTTTGAATTCTCCAACGCAACAACGATAATTATGATGATCATTGTTGTTGTCTATGTGATTGATTACTTATCAAGGCAGTTGCGCGAACGCTATATTCGTGGTGATGATTATTTGCAAGGTGACGAAGACAAGCAGGGCGGTGGAATATTTTCAATTTTCTCGCGTCGTAAGAACTAGTTCTGATTCTTTAAAATTAAGTGGCGGTGTACAGAACTAAACAATTTGATATCGCCATTTTTTTTACGATGTCCCTCTGTAACTAATCTGGGTTTTGTTCCCTTCTTTAGTAATCCATTTCCGAAAGGCCGTAATTTCTGGTGCGTTCTCTGTCCCTTGAGGGCAAACCAAGTAATAATTGATTGGAGATTGTAAGATTATATCAAATAATTTTACTAGACGCCCATCCAATAATTCCTCTTGAACAAGCGAGCTTCTTGCCAAGGCAATTCCCTGGTCGCCCATAGCTGCAAGTAGGGCTGTATTAGTATCAGGGAATTTTGGACCCTTAGGTAAGATCGGGGCTTTAATTCCTGCTATAGAGAACCAGTTGACCCAAGTTGGAGCAGATTCGTCTTCTATACGATAAAGAAGTTTCTGCTTTAATAGGTCACTTGGTTTTTTAAGCTGTTCTTTTAAATTTTCTGCTAGGCGTGGACTGCAAACGGGAAATACAAAGTCACCAAGTAAAAATGTTGAATGTAATCCGGGATACTCACCAGTGCCCAATCTTATTACAGTGTCAAAACTCTCTGTAGCAAGGTTTGTTAGTTTGTTACTTGTAGAAATCCATACTTCAATATCGGGATGTTTTTCATGAAACGTTCCCAGTCGTGGGACTAGCCACTTATAGGCAAATGACGTCATGGTATTGATGCGAAGGGGCTTCCGTTCAACCTCATCTTGTAAATTTTTAACAGTCCCTTTTATGTTAAACAAAAATTGTCTAACCAGAGTGGCTAGTTCCTGGCCACTTCTTGTCTGGGCAACCTGTCGAGGTTTTCGTTCAAATAGCTTCAACGACCAAATTTCTTCAAGTTTACGAATTTGATGGCTGACTGCACTCGGAGTTATATTTAATTCCTTTGCAGCTTGGGAAAAATTATTATGTCGAGTGGCTGCCTCAAGTGTTCGTAGGGCAGTAATGGAGGGGAGTAAATCAGACATATGAACCTCTATAAGTGAGCTGTAGCTCACTTATATTATGAAAATCTATCGTTTGTTTAAAGTGCTGATTTAAGGGAAAATTCACAGAAGGTTAGCGTTAATGCTTTATATCCTTCTCACTTTTCTACGCCCTAGGATCATTGTTTTGAAACCTGTACGTGTTTTGACATTGCTATTTATTATTTTGATGCCATTGCTTTTGATTGGTATGGGATTTGTTTATTACGTAGGTCAAAGTAAGTTTGCTAGCACTGATAATGCATATGTGAAGGCAAACAAAATTGTTGTTAGTGCTGAAATATCGGGTCGGGTTATCTCAGTTTTTGTTAACGAGAATGATCAAGTTAAATTAGGTCAGCCGTTATTCAAGTTGGATAAAGAGCCTTATTTAATAGAACTTGAAAAAGCGGATGCTAGTCTGGCTCGTGTTCAACAAGATTTAAAAGCCCTGCGTGGGCAATACCGTCAAAAACAAGCAGAACTGAAAATAGCTGAGGGAGAGGCTTCATATTTTAGCGGTGAATTAAAGAGACAAAAAAAATTACGCGCAAAGGGGGTAACCTCACAAGTTCGACTTGATGAATCTAGGCAGAATTTTTTTGTAGCTAGAGTACGTAACAACGCCATTAAAGAGGAATTAAGCCGTCTCTTGACTTTGTTGGGTGGATCCTTTGATTCGCCGATAAATCTACACCCAATGGTACGGGAGGCTTTGGCTTACAAGAAAATTGCATCTTTGAATATTAGTCGAACAGTAATTTATTCCCCAGCAGACAGCATTGTTACAAATTTTAATTTGTATGCTGGTGAGCATGTTGAGGTTGGCCGGCCAGTTTTTAGTTTAGTTGGAACTAAAGGCCTTTGGATAGAGGCTAATTTTAAGGAAACCGATCTGACGAATGTAGCTATTGGGCAGCCAGCTACCGTGCGGGTTGACAGTTACCCAGGGTTGACCTTGACTGCACGGGTAATTGGAATAAGCCCTGCAACTGGATCTGAGTTTTCTATTTTGCCTGCTCAAAATGCAACGGGGAATTGGGTAAAGGTCGTCCAACGACTTCCGGTCCGCCTTGCGATTAATAATACTACAATGTTGAAGAAACTTCGGGCTGGAATGACTGTTTCTGTTAAAATAGACACTGGTCATACGGTATCGTTACCCGGATTTCTCTCTCCTCTCGCTAACTTATTGAGTAGAAATCCGTGAATGATACGGTAGATATCGCCTCGAAGGAAAAAACCTATAATCCTGCCCTTATTATTCTGGCAACAGTCTTAGGTCCCATGATTCAAGAAATTGATTCTATGGTTGTGGGTGTGGCCCTTCCTCATATGCGGGGGCAATTTTCTGCGGCTCCAGACCAAATCTCATGGGTTTTAACAACTTTTTTGATTGGTGTCGCTGTAACTATGCCCGCCACTGGAGCTCTGGCTTCGAAATTCGGACGAAAAAAAATTCTTATAATTGCTATTTTTGGTTTCACGGTTACATCGGTGTTAGCTGGTTTAGCAGGTTCTTTAAACGAGCTTATTGCAATAAGGTTTGTTCAGGGGGGGTTTGGGGCAGTACTGACACCACTTTCTATGTCCACGCTATTGGATAACTTTCGACGTGAAGACCATGGCATGGCCCTTGGTTGGTGGGGTGTTGGTATTATGGTCGCCCCAATATTGGGACCTACGGTTGGTGCGTTTATAGCTGAATATTTTACGTGGAGGGGAGTATTTTTTATCAATGTCCCATTTGGAATTCTTGCATGTGTGGTAATTTCATCCAACGTACCCGTCAGAATAAAAAGGGACGTTAAGGATTTTAATTATTCTGGGTTTTTGATGATCGCTTTTAGTGCGGGATGTCTTCAATATATTCTTGATCAGGGTGAACGGCTAGATTGGTTTGATGCTGGGAAAATTATAGTCGCAGGGCTTATTGCCAGTATTGCAATGTATTGCTTTGTTCTTAATACCCTTTACGCGCAAAACCCTTTTTTAGATTATAGGGTGCTAAAGGACAGAAATTTCTGCGCTGGAATGATTCTAAAGGTACTGCTTAGTATAATATTAGTAAGTATCATCGCCTTACTACCACCTTTTTTGATTGATCTGTGGAACTATCCAATAGTGACTGCTGGTTTGGTCATGGCACCGCGAGGCGTTGGCGTTGTGTTAAGCGTTATTTTAGTTGGCTATCTTATGAAACATTTTGATTCGCGGCCTCTTATGGCATTTGGTATGGTTTTAGCTGCGTATTCAACATGGTTAATGGCTGGTTACACATCAAGCGTAACTCCAATGGACCTTGTTTTCGTAAATTTTATTCAGGGTATCGGCTGGAGTTTTTTATTCGTGCCGCTTACGGCGGCTACCTTTTCAACACTCAATCCGCGACATATGGATGTTGCTGCTGGGTTATACGGATTGGTAGGAAATTTAGGCAAAAGTGTTGGCGTTTCAATTTTGGTTGGCTTCTATGTGAGAGATTCAAAAGCTAATAGGGCGAGTCTAATAGATCATGTGTCTCCTTTTAACGAAGCAATGAAACACACACCATTGCCTGAACTTTGGAACATGGACAGGATCGCCAGTCTTGTCGCATTAGATGGTGAAGTCACGCGCCAAGCAAATTTTATGGCCTATACGAATGATTTTCGACTGTTAACTTTTATCATTCTAGCTTGTCTGCCGTTAGTTTTGCTCATGCGGCGACCTGACATGCAAAATGAGGAGGATGGAGTTGATGGCGTTTTAGCTGAACAAAAGAGACAAATCTCAGTTTAAGTGTGTAGTGATTCTTCGTTGGGGCTTTTAACCAGTTCCAAAAATGCTTTAATCAATGGGGCCTCTTTTCGTTCCTGAAGACAAATAACGTGAGGTTGTAAAAATAGGTCAACATCAGAAATTTGGAGAATGGCAACGCGGTCGTCGGGGCGGGATTCATTCTCTAAGGCGATGCCGATGCCAAGTCCATTGGCTACAGCTTCTTGAACAGCTTCTCTGCTGCCAATGGACATAACGCGTCGAATCGTTACATCATTGTCAAATAGGGCATCTTCAAAAATCCGTCTTGTTGCAGAGCCCTGTTCACGCAGAACAAGCCGCATCCCACTCAATTCTCTAATTTTTACAGTTTTTTTCTTACCCCATTCGTGTTTTTTTGGAACAAGTAGGACAACACGATTGCGACTGTAAGCAATGGAGAGAAAACGTGGATCTTTTTCAATCTGAGGGACAATACCTACGTCATCCCTGAAATCAAGGACGCGGTCAATAATTTCCTGACTGTTACCTAACGATACAGAAAGATCAACATCCGGATATGCTTTGCCAAAGTTCATGACAATATTCGTGATTTGATGCGGGCTTATAGCGCCGATGCTTAGATGCCCAATTTGGAAACCGCTGGCGGCAGTTAGAAGTTCAATTGCCTCAGTTTCAAGGGTAAAAACACGCTTGGTGATGTTAAGTAATGTTTTTCCAAGTTTGGTTAATTCAACATTGTGGCCATGACGACTGAACAATTCAACATCAAAATATTCTTCAAGGGCTTTAACATGAACGGTTATGCTTGGCTGCCCAACACGCAAGGCCTTGCCTGCTTGAGTAAAGCTACCGATTGTGCCAACCGTATGAAAGCACCTTAACTGCTTGAAATTGATTGTGTTTCTTTGTGTTCGAGTGGGCATCATAAAAACTTTTTCTAATAACAATGCCATCATTTCAAGAACTAATTGATCGCATTGAATTTCCGAATTGGACCCATCATAGACAATGTGGGACTCTATTGCGAGTAATTGAGTACTTTTGTTATTCGCATTTACCCTAATAAATTTAATTTGCTAAGAATATAATCTAATCTTTAACAGTTAACGAATTGGATCTAAACACATGATTGCTGAGGGTGACGAGGGTAAATACCCAACAGACAGCCTACGTCTCAAAATGCACCAAATAACCAATCAAGCGGAGTTGATTAACTCCTTCGAGATGGTTGATGCTGGCGGCAAAGACTTGCCTGAATATTCGGCTGGTGCCCATATAGATTTTTATTTTCATGATGGTAGGATTCGTCAGTATTCATTGTGTGGAGATCCAAGTGACAGAAAGCGCTATCTCATTGCAGTGCTTCGTGATTTAAGGGGTACTGGCGGTTCCATAGACTTACATGAGCGCCTGCATACGCAGCGTGATGTGTTCGTCGGTAGGCCAAGGAACAACTTCCCAGTTCACAAAGAGGCAAAGCATCATTTGATGATAGCAGGTGGTATTGGAGTCACACCAATGCTCTCTATGATTTATGAAATACAAAAAACTGATGATAACTTCACTCTACACTATTGCACAAAATCTATTGACCACACTGCTTTTCAACCAGAGCTTGCCGATCTTGTTGAAAAAGGTCGTGTAGTTTTTCATCATGATCAGGGAATCCCGGGTAATGGACTCGATATTGAGACACTTTTGAAGGATCACAAAACAGGTACTCATCTTTACTATTGTGGTCCTCCCGGTTTCATGGGCGCAGTAGAGAAATTTTCCTCTCATTGGCCGGAAGATACTGTGCACTACGAATATTTTGGTGCTCCAGCGAAACCAGTGGAGACTAAAGATGCTGTTAACAATGCATCGGACGGTTTTCAGATTAAAATAGCAAGCACTAGCGCTACATACGCAGTTCCAGAAAATAAAACGATTATTGAAGTCCTGGCTGAAAATGGAATCAATGTTGATATGTCCTGTAATACTGGGCTTTGCAAAACCTGTGCACTGAAATACCTGGAAGGTGATGTTGATCATCGAGATGTGGTTCTATCTAAGAAAGAGCAAGAAGAATACATAACACCGTGCGTATCACGAGCCAAAAGTGGTCTTCTCGTCTTGGATTTATAGCTGTTTTTTCCCATTGCTATTATCATCATTTGTATCAGGCTTGTGTCCTCCAGAAAACTGGTGGGGTGTGGCGTCTTGTGAATGTGATCCTAACTCTCATCAAGTTTTTAAAAGATCCTAAAACTTAATAGGGTTTTCTTTACCGTGACGGCCCGATGAGTGATAATAAATTATTTGGAGTTCGATTCTTAGTTATTTGTTAGAGTTAACATGGGGCAAAGGTTCATGGCTGATATAAAAAAACCTGACGTCCGAGTTGTGCTGCAAGAGAAGACAACAGTATATCAAGGTTTTTTTCAAGTTGACCGATATAAGCTAAAGCATCAAAAACATAAGGGTGGTTGGTCTCCGGTGGTCGTGCGCGAATTGTTCGAACGTGGACACACAGTTGCCGTTTTGCCCTACGATCCTGACCGCGACAGCGTCGTGTTGGTTGAACAATTCCGTATAGGGGCATACGCCGCGGGGGGGGAGCCATGGCTAAATGAGTCCATCGCTGGAATAATGGATTTTGGTGAAAAGGCTGAAGAAGTGGCCTATCGTGAGGCTTTGGAAGAAGCTAATTGTGAAATATCAGAACTTATAAAGATTGGGGAATTTGTGATGTCCCCGGGAGGTAGTTCTGAGATAACT
>Ga0055584_100006164_pt1 | contig 11755 bp, 10 predicted proteins | sample OSDHelmetaG_FD_58716 | JGI IMG/M metagenome (GOLD analysis project Ga0055584, IMG submission 58716) | Pelagic marine sediment microbial communities from the LTER site Helgoland, North Sea, for post-phytoplankton bloom and carbon turnover... | ecosystem: Environmental > Aquatic > Marine >... | reverse complement strand
TTCATCCAACTGAAACACAATATATCAGAGCTGCAGAAATTCCATTAAAATGGCCATTTTTATTTTTTGAAGAAGATCATCAAATTAAATCAATATCAACAAAAAATTTTAATAATTTAGAAATATTTATCTTGAATTCAAAAAATGAATTAACTCATTTAATTGTTGATGATAATCAAAAGCTTCCTAAATTTTTACAAGATGTGTATTATTATGAAGAGAATTATGTATATCTAAATAAAATATTTGATTCTAAAGAACATGGTTTTAATCATCATCTAAAAGTTTTTGAAATTAATTTTGAAAAATTCGATTTTGACATAAAAAAATGAATTTTTAATAAAAATTATGAGATAAATTCAGAGCAATTTTATATATTACAATATGAAAAATTAAGAAATATTCTCATTAAACTGAACTAAGCTATTCTACCTTTATTTATAAGGAATATCAAAAATTATTTGTAATGGATCAAGGATGGACTAGAAGACGTTGGTGGGAATTCAGACAGGGTCATAGTGTTTATCTAATTTTTATGTTAACATTCATTAATTTTATTTTAATTTCATACAGATTATTAATTGAAAAAGTTGGAATTTTTAAAGAATTAATTCCAGATTTGTGGTTATTTGCAGTATTGTTTATAGTAGTTTATGTTCCTGCAGCTATTATTATTGGATATTGGCATAGAAAAACACAATTAAGAGTTGATTCAACTTTAATTCAACATCAAAATCCCGTTTTAGCAAAAATGGTTAGAACATTATTAGATGTTCAAACAGGAAATGCTTCAACAGAAGAAATAAAAGAATTTAGAGAATTTTTGGAAAAAATCGAAAAAAAGATGGATAAATAAAATGAATAGTGTTGAAAGAATTGTTAGAAAGATTTGGTGGACAACTAAAATTGGTCATTCAACATATCTCATGTTTCTTCTAGCAATTGGAAATTTTATTTTAATTACATATAATTATTTTTTAGAAGGAAATACAATTTTTGAAAATCATATTTCAAATTTATGGGTATTTGGAATTATTTTTCTTGCATTATATTTTCCAATATCAATCATTATTGGAAGATGGCATACTAGTACTCAAATAAGTGTAGATATGACAATCAGGGGTTTAAATAACCCAGTACAAGCAAAGATGATCAAAATTTTATTAGATGTTCAAACTGGAAATGTATCATCAGAAAAAATGAAGGAGTATAGAAAATTTATTGCAAAAATAGAAAATAAACAAATTGAATAATCTTAAAAAAATAAAATTTAATTTATAGATTATAACTTTTTTGGTTCAAAAAATAACTGTAAATAAGGTGGAAAAGAATCAGATTCTAATAAAAGAAATAAATCCTGAATTTTATATTCTTCATTCAAATCTTTAATTGAACCAATTTGTGGTTCATCTAATTCACGCAGCATAAAAGAAGTAATTTCATAATTCTCATCTCTAAAAAATTCTAATAATGCTTTTGTGTTGGAATACCCTAAAATTTTAGAATGTATTTCAGTCTGAATTATAGGCTTAAATTTTTTTATAATATTTTTTGCTCCCAAAATCACTTTTAATTCATTTCCTTCTAAATCCATTCTTAGAAAATCTATTTGATTTTCATTTTTTAATAAAATATTATCCAATTTTTTTGTAGTAACAAAAATTTTTTTTGTACCATCTATAACTTGCTCAGTATCCTCAACAATTTTTGAAATATTTGATTTTTCATTAATTAAAAAACATGAAGTTGTATCAATATTCGAACATGCAAAATTATATGTTTCATATTTTGATTTATTTCTAAATTTTAAATTTTTTTCTAAATAATTAAAAACAATTGGAGATGGTTCAATCGCTATAACTTTTCCATCACGACCAACACATTTACTTTCTAATAAAGCATAATAACCAATATTTGCTCCAATATCAACACATACCATTCCTTTCTTTAATTTCCTGGAAATAATTTTAGTTGTAATTGGTTCATGAATACCGTAAATAGATAATTCTAATGAAATTCCAGGATCATTAGGCATTACTAAAATATCATAACCAGTTTTTATTTTGGCTACACGTTCTTTATTAATATCAAGATTAAATTTTTTAAATTTTCCATAGTATAAAAAATAAAATAATTTTAATGCTTTAAAACTACCAAATCTTTTCGAAAAAGCTTGACATTGTTTAATTGCAGAAATTATTAACATTTTATGAACACATCTCTAAACATATGACATCTTTTTAAATATAGTTTTTAATTTTGAATGTAGTGTAAATTATTATAAAAAATTAAAAAACATAATTAAATAAATCAAAATACACATTTAAACAAAATTAAAAAGATTCATCTTTTCATTTTTAATTTGATTATATGCAGTAGATATTTGAAACCTTTTGTTTTCAAGATGGATACACTAGTAAAATAATATCGAAAAACAGTATTATGTAGAAATTTGTATTTAAAAGAGGTTGTATCTCTATAATTCATTTTTTTCAAATATAATTTCAAGAAATTTTTTAAATAATCAAAATCACCAATTGTTTTTTCAGTAATCTCATGAATAAGGAGTTCTTCTGCCAAAGAAAGAAGATTTTTTTCATATTTTTTAAAACTAGATGATTTTTGAAAAATTACATGATAAAGTAGAGTATAGAATTGATCCTCTTTACATGGTACATAAAATCCATTTGGATGTAAAATTCTTCTTTTAATAATATTTTCAGACCATGTTTTATCGAAATAAGAATCCATTACAAATTTAAAATCGAATAATACTTTTTGATTTTTAATATTAACAGTTAATGAAGAAATTCTATCTTTAGTTTTTAGAAAATTAGCATTGGTAACTAATCTAATAGTAGGTTGTTCAGTTAAAATATCAATATCTTTTTGATTAATTATAGATGGTAAGTTTTCAAAATTACGTAAAATTACATATCTCATTCCATTTAAAACATAAAATAATTGCATCATATTTTTCCAACCTCTGGAACCAATTAATTCTAATTTAGATTTTTTTATTATTCCATCCCATTTTTTAGGAAGATCTTTTTCAAAATCTTCTTCATGTTTTCCAAAAAATAATGTTAGATTATGATTTGATTCTTTTTTAGAAATAGAGCTGTGAACAGCAAAATCAATTCCAACCCATTTACGATAGAGCGTCTTACTATCTAAAATATTTTTATTAATTATTTCAAAATCCTTATCTGTATTTAATTCAATAAATTTTGGATTACTGTCAGAAACTATTACTAACAAAAATGGTCCAGTACCAAGAAAATTTGCTTTTTGTTCTGCAGCTTTAGGTGTTCCATAAAATCTTGTTAAATTATTTATAAATTGAGTTTTATTCCATGTAATTTCATATACATCTCTAATAACAAATTTCTGTTTCATGTCTGTGAAAATTGCATTAGTTTTTTGACGTGACTTTTCCCATATTATAAATAAATAGAGAGAAGGAGATTCTGAAATACCCTTTTTTTCAAAATTATTTTTTATTATTAAATTGGTATTAGACATTTATAATTTTAAAATTTTCAAAGTATAAAATTCTATTTAGAAAATAAGTAAAAAAATCTATTTAAAAATATTAAAATTCAATCATACAACAATAATCAGATTAATTAATTTAGAAGAGAAATTCTCAAAAATGAATGAAAGGAGTAATTCTACATGGTGGGCATGGAACACGTTTACGCCCATTAACACATACAGGTCCAAAGCAATTACTTCCAATTGCAAACAAACCCATGTCAGAGTACTGTGTAGAAACATTAGCAAATGCAGGAATTAAAGAAATTGCATTCATAATTGGTGGAATAGGATCAAAGAAAGTAAAAGAATACTATGGAGATGGTGAAAAATTTGGGGTAAAATTTACGTATATTCAACAAGATTCTCCCAGAGGTATTGCACACGCAGTTTCATTATGTAAAGATTTTGTAAATAACGAAAAATTTGTAGTGTTTTTAGGGGATAACATTATTCAACGAAAAATTAATGATTATATTTTACATTTTGAAAAATCTAATGCATCAGCTTCTCTTTTATTATGTGAAGTTGATAATCCATCACAATTTGGAATTGCAGAAATAGAAAATGATAAAATAATAAAAATTACTGAAAAACCTAAAAATCCACCAACCAATCTTGCAGTGACAGGGATTTATTTTTTAACACCATATATTTTTGAAATTATTAAAAAATTAAAACCATCCTGGAGAAATGAACTAGAAATTGCTGATGCATTGCAATTACTAGTAGAAGAAAAAAGAGAAATAATTTATGGAATGATTACAGATTTTTGGAAAGATACTGGTACTCCAAATGATATCATTGAAGCCAATAAAATAATTCTAGAAAATATGCCAGAATCATTTAAAGGAAAAAAAGAAAATAATGTAATCATTGAAGGAAAAGTAATAGTTGGAGAAGGAACATTGATCAAAAAGGATGTAAAGATTTCAGGACCAGTAATTATTGGAAAAAATTGTATTATTGAAGGAAATAGTACAATTGGTGAAAACACAAGTATTGGGGACAACTCTAATCTGAAGAATTGTAAAATATCAAATTCAATTATTATGTCTGATTGTATAATTAATGGCAAATTAGACATTAAAAATAGTATAATTGCCTCAAATTCAAAAATAAACAAAGAAGAAAAAAGTGAAAAAAAATTCATTTTAGGCGAAGGAACTCAAATATCATTATAAAATCTATAAAAAATTTTACAGCAAACGTATCAATCCTTAGTTAAGAAGATAAATTAGTAAAAAAATACTGAATGAGAGGCTAAAAAGATTTGAATCTACTTGGAATTGATTTTGAAGATTGGTATCATCCTGAATTAGTTGAACCGTTTGTTACAGAAAAAGAGAAAAAACATACTATGTTTAAAGGACTAGATAAAATTTTAGAACTTTTAAGAAAAAACGATTCACATGCAACTTTTTTTACAGTGGGAGAACTTCTAGAATCAAACCCAGAAATTCTTGACAAAATAATAGCAGAAGGTCATGAAATTGGTTTTCATACTATGAAACACACAAGATTAGATTCATTAAATTATCAATTAAATTTTGACAAAGAATTAAAGGAATTTGAAAAACTTACTTCTGGAAAATCTATAGGATTTAGAGCTCCAACTTTTTCATTAAATAAAAAAAGTTCTTGGGCAATAAATGATTTAGTTAGTAATAGATACAAATATGATAGTAGTATAATGCCTGCTAAAACCAGCATGTATGGAATTCCAACTGCACAAAAATCACCATACAAAATATCAAGTAAAGATTTAGAAAAAAATGATCCAGATGGCTCACTAATAGAATTTCCTTTAATGGTTACAAAATTTCTTGGAAAAACAATACCTGCAGCAGGAGGATTTTATCTCAGATCATTACCATTAAAAATTATCAAAAATGCAATTAAATCATATCAATATCAAGAAATCCCTACAAGTATGTATATTCATTCATGGGAATTAACTCCAGAATATTTTCCTCAAATTAAATTACCAAAAAAAAATAAATTCATTACATTTCATAAAATACAAAAAACATTTTCAAAAATGAATAAATTATTAGAAGAATTTGAATTTACATCATTTAATAGATATTATAAAAAAAAATATGAATAAATTATTATTCAGAAATTCAATAAGTGTTAATATATTCAATTTTGATTATAAAGTTATCAGATCATGGAAAAAGCTAAAATGAATAGTGAAAAAGAAAATATTTTGGTATGGTTAGATTTTGATGCTTATTCATACGTAAATTTTGGGGCAATTATTGAATTAGCAAAATTAGATAAATTTGATTTTATTGGAATAGTGACTACAAAACAAGACATGAGTTTCTTTGAGCATCAAAAAATTATTCCATTTAAAAAATTAATTTATTATCCAGACTGCTATATCAATAAATCAGATTTTGATTTAATAAAATTAAAAGAAATAGAAAAAAAATATGAATTAAATTTATGGTCAGATGTATTTACTGAAAGAAGTTTTTACCTCTATTGGACAAATTTTTATAAATTCAACAAAGAAGAGATTTTTGTCATAATTGAAAAATCAATTTTATTTTTCATACAAATTTTAGAAGAATTTCAACCCAAAATGATTCTAACGCAATATATTGGTGAAAATATTTCAAATTTACTTCTTTATAAAATTGGTAAAAAAATGAATATCAAAACAATTATGCCAGTTCCAATGTTTATTCATAATAAAATAATTCTTTCAAATAACATTGTAGGAAGTGAAATTATTGATGAATATAAAAAAATAATAGAAAACTTTGAGGATACATCAAATGAGTTTACTGAAAATTATATTAAAAAAGAAAATTTTAGTCAAACACTTAAAATTCAATCAACTTACAATCCAAATATCTTAAACTCCGGTCAAAAAATTAATCATTACAAAAAAAGGATTTTTACAAATTTAGAACCAATCTATAAAAATAAAGGTAAATCACAAATTAAACTAATCAAAAATAAATTTCAACAATATTTTGAAATTAGAAAAAGAGAAGAATTCCTCAACTCAAATTCAATTAAAAAAATTGAAGATAATAATTATATTTTATTTCCAATGCAAAGTATGCCTGAAGCTAAGGTACTGACAATCTCACCATTTTATTCAAATCAAATTACATTGATAGAAAATATAGCAAAATCAATTCCAATTAATACAATTTTATACGTAAAGGAACATCCAATTCAAAAAACAAAATTATGGAGATCAATTGAATTTTATAAAAAAATTATTTCAATTCCAAATGTTAAATTAATTCATCCAAGTGTAAATTCTCAAGAATTAATTGCAAAAAGTAAAGCAGTGGTATTAATTTCAGGTGGAACTGGATTTGAGGCACTATTTCATAAAAAACCAGTAATTTTATTTTCTGATGAAATATATCAAGAATTATCTTCAGTTACAAAAATTTCAACATTTGATAAATTACATGAAAATATTTCTGAAGCAATCAAAAATTTCAAATTTAATATAAATGAAATAAATGCATTAATGACAGTAATTGAAAATCAGTCTATTTCAATACCATATTTTTCAATGATTAAAGATGGGGTAACACTATCTGCAATCCAAAGAAATGAAAAAAATCCAAAATTAACATTACAACATTTCAAAAAATTTCATGAAAAATATGAAGAGAATTTTAAAGAATATGCAAAAGCAATTTATTTAAAATTATAAAATTATTCTAGTCCAAATATTCTTTATACAATTTTATAATTTTTTTAATTTCTACATCAGCATTATAATTTTTTTCAATTTCTATACGAAGAGATGTGCCAATACTTTTTCTTTCATTTTCATTTTGCATGGATTCAATCAATTTAATTAATTCTGTTGATGAATCACCAATTAATAACAAATCTTGTTTAAAGTCTACGGCTCCAGACGACGTAGTAATAATTGGCATTTCACATACTGCAGCCTCTAAAAATTTGTTTTTTGAGCCTAGATATTTTGCATATGCGGGATATGGTGAAAATAATACACTGCAACTCCTTAAAACTTCATGATAATTATCAACTAATCCTAAAAATTCACAATTCTTAAAATTTAATTCATTTCGAAAAGAAACATCAGTTTTGCCAATAAATACAAATTTAATATTTGGTAAATCTTTAACTGTTTTTTTAATCAAATTAAGACCTTCATAATTTATGGTTCCAGGAAGAAAAGGTCCAACTACTGCAATCTTTAATTCACTACAAGTAGTAGGAGAAAAATTATCTAAAAAAATACCATTTCGAACAACCGTTGAATTTTGAAATTTTTTTACTTTTTCAAAGATATCTTCGCCTGAACAAATTAAATGAGTAGAATTTTTAAAAAGATTTATTTCAAATTTTTTATAGTAATAAGATTTTGCAATGTATGCATATTTTTTCCAAGAATGAATTGGGAATCCAGTTGATAAATTTAATGATTGAATATGCTCTAACCCATGAATATCAACAAAATATTTTTGATCTTTAAGCCATTTGCCACTAAACTGATGTGCATGTACTAAAGTGTCAGATATTTTATTTAATTTACTTTCATTGAAATTATCAACAAGTTTTACATCATTAAAATTATTTTTTTTTAATGCTTCAAATTGCCATTTTGGCCTAATTGTACTACCATTAGGAGTATTCATATCATGCTGTGTAGTCATTGAAATTTTTTTCATATCAATAAATCCATTCTATCAAGGTTATATTTTTTAGAAAATGTAAATTTTTAGACATAATAGAGATTTTTTTCATAAATTAAAGATGTTATGATTTTAGTAATTCATTATACAAATTAAGATAAAGTTTTCCAACATGTTTCCAATCATATTTTTGTACATTTTCATATGCAGAATTAATTAATTCATTTTTAATTTTAGAGTTATTGAATAAATTTAATATTTCATCTAAGAGATTTTTAGAATTATTAGGCTCAATTAAAATTCCATTCTTTTTGTGTTCAATAATTTCTTTATTTCCACCAACATTTGTTGTAATAACAGGTACTTTACATGCCATTGCCTCTAATATTGTAGAACTTATTCCTTCAATTAGGGATGGTTGAATTAGCATATCAGAACCTCGAATTAATGAAATAGTCTCATTTTTTGACAAATAACCCAAATAGGTGACATTAGATTTGTTAATATTTTTAATTAAATTTTCTTGTGGACCAGAACCTAAAATTACTAAATTAATATCTAAAGGTAAAATTTCTATTAATTCACACAATACATCAATACCCTTTTCTAAAGATAATCTACCAGCAAAAATAATTTGTTTTTTATATCTTCGATCAGATTTTGTAGGAAAAGAATTCAAATCAATAGAATTAGGAATATGATGAACGTTTAATCCCAATTTTTTATAATGATTAAATGCATCTTTTGAAACTACAGTAATTGCATTTGCCCATTCTAATGCCTCCTTTTCAAAATTAGTAGCAATTTTTGAAGTGGTTTTATTATGTAATTTTTCTACTTGATGTGAAAATATTCCATGTATTGTTAGTATTTTTTTTCCTGATGCATTTTTCATTGCTTTAGCTGATGGAATGTTATGAGCATGAACAATATCATTATTTTTTTTAAATTTTGCTTTTAATGAAGAGGAGATCATGAAACTAGGATTTTTTAATCCCTTGATTGGAATAGTAAAAGTATTTTCTGAAGATATGATTTGAACATTATTTCCTTCATTTTCTAAAAAATTCTTTAAACCTTGTACATGTTGTGCAATACCACCTATTCCAGACTGAGTAGGCGAAATAAGAAGAATTTTCACAAAACAAAATTAATTGTTGAGCTTAAAAGGTATTGGATTAAAAGATATTAAAATAGTATTTTTTTAGGCATGGAATTAATTAATTATTCAGAACCAATTGGAGCATAATTTTCATTTATCTTATAAACTAAAACAAGATTCATTGGACCATTTTTATCATTATTGAAACTTGGTGATGCATAAACCAATTCTAGTGGAGTATTTTCATAATCATATTTTACATCTTCAACATATAGAGGAATAAATCCAGGTCGGAATTCAGTCCACGATTGTCCTGTTGATTGATCATAATATGCAATTGGAGTGTATGGAATCATTTTTCCAAACAGAGTATTGTTTAACAAATTATTATTGATAGTAAAAAAATCAGAGTGTAAATATTCTTGAATCGGTAGTCCAGCTATACGAATAAACCATTGTGATTTTGTTTCGTCTCCACCACTACCTAATACATACAAACGTTCACCTGAATTTGAATAATTTTCTAATCGTTCAGCTGCAATAAATATAACTACATAGTCAGCATTCCATTCTTTTAACATATTCCATCCTTCATCAGGAGAATTAAGAAAAATTTTTGCCATATGCTTAATTCTAGAATCAATTAATGTGGCATTATCAATGAATGTTGTTCTATCAGAAATTGTAGTTATCCAATACCCATAATCCCACCATGAAGCAATAACTGCATCTTGAGGAGTATTATTTTTAATCCACTCAAGAGTTTCAAACCAATCATTTGAAGGAGGATTGTTTGTTCCTCCTGTTAGAATTGATGGAGGAATGTCAGTTACACTAACCCAATTTCCAGTAGTATCTGGATATACAAGAGGAATTGTAAATAAAACAAAAATTACTACAACAAATGAAATTTTCAATGAATAGTTTTTGATTCCAGAAAAATTTATTTTGAAAATTTCTTTAGTTAAAATCGATAATCCGATTGATGCAAAAATAATTAATGACAAAGATGCAAATAATTCTAATCTGATAAATGCAGAGCTAATATAGATTGCAGTAATTCCAAAAATTAGAACAAATGCAATAAGATCTTTTTTAATAAAAAATTCATTTTGAATAGTTTTTTTACTTAAAATTATCCAAATTCCAATTCCTCCAAAAATCATATAAATTGAATTAAAAATAAAAGATGATGAGACATCAGTAGTTTGATGTTCTGAGACTGAGTCAGTTAATGGATCCATTGTAAGCATAAATGGATTTAATGCATTCAAATAACGGTAACTAGGTAATTTGATAAAACTAGAATCTTCATTTATTATCATTAAAGAGGAACCGATTATAATTATCCCCAATAATAAAAATAATCCATTTCTTGTTTTATTTTTCTCTTTACTTAATTTTTGAACAAATACACACAAAATTAGAAATACAGTTGGTAAAATCAGAGTGAATCCTCCTAAACCAAAAACAAAATTCAATCCAGGTCTTTCAAACATACATGCACTAACAAGAATTGTTATTACAAATAACGGAATACTCCAAATTAAAAATTTATGATCTTTTCTAACAAATGGTAATGCTAAAATAAAAATTCCAATTGGAAGTATAAAAAATTGATTACCTCCCCAAGAAGCCATACCAAATGTTGTAATTATTCCTGCAGAAATAATTTTTAAAACTGCAATTTTTTTATTTTCAGTTTTTATTCCACTTAAAAATAAATAAACTCCCAATAAACCATAAAAAATTCCTAAAGGTTCAGATTTAAACCAACCAGATAGTCCTCTAATAGCAATTGGTAAAGAGACTGCTAATAGTAAGGATGAAATTAATCCGGCAAGAGTACCTGCAAATAATCTAACGAGTCCAAAAATTACAAATACAGTTAATGAAATAATTACTAATGGAAAAATTATTGTAAAATCATATAAACTTGAATTTCCCCCAAATATTTGATAAGTTGTAGCTGCTGTTATGTGAAGCATTGTTTGAGAAGTTGCAGAAACATCTCTCCCTGTAGGATACCAACTTTTTTCATCATGCCAATCAAAATATTCAGAAAATCCATTTTCTACCATGTATTCAGTTGCACGAAAATTAAAAAATGGATCAAATTCATGTAACTCATTTCCATAATCTAGAGGTTGGGATTTTATTGAATACGATATAGAAAAAGATAGTAACAAAATTGCAATTACAGCAAGATGATGTAATTTGATATTAAAAGAACCAACTTGGAATAAGTTAGTACTAATCATGAATCAAAAAGTGATTGAACCGTTATTACTCTTTGGGAAAAAATTCTTACATAGTTGCTTGAGATGCATCATGGAACATCTGACTCTTTGCACAACCTGCTGCAAGTTCATCTCCTGCACCGCGTCTCATGAGTCCTCTGTATAGACCGTCTTCAAGTTTTACACCTTCACGTTCTTCCCATTCCTCTACAGTGATAGAATATTTCTTT
>Ga0055584_100006163_pt1 | contig 11758 bp, 7 predicted proteins | sample OSDHelmetaG_FD_58716 | JGI IMG/M metagenome (GOLD analysis project Ga0055584, IMG submission 58716) | Pelagic marine sediment microbial communities from the LTER site Helgoland, North Sea, for post-phytoplankton bloom and carbon turnover... | ecosystem: Environmental > Aquatic > Marine >... | reverse complement strand
GCTTCCTCGTCGTCTTCGTAGCCGATCAGGACGAGTACGGGCCCGAAGACTTCCTCACGGGCGATCCGCATATCGTTTGAGACATGAGAGAACACGGTGGGGCGCACATAGTACCCGGTGGGCAAACCGGCGGGGCGCCCCGGCCCTCCGGTCTCGAGCGTAGCGCCTTCGGCAATGCCGGCTTCGATCAGGTTCTGGATCCGTCCCCATTGGACATCCGAGACCACAGGACCGATCTGTGTGCCGGGCGCAAGGGGGTCGCCGACGACCACCGATTCGGCGGCGGTTTTCGCGATTCGAGCGGCCTCGACCATCCTGTCGTTCGGTACGAGCATACGCGTAGGCGCGTTGCAGGACTGACCCGAGTTGGAACACATGCCGACCATATCTCTGGTGATGGCTTCTTCGAAGTTGGCATCGGAAAGGATGATATTCGCCGATTTTCCTCCGAGTTCCTGTGCGACACGCTTGACGGTGGGCGCCGCGTTGATAGCGACGTCGACCCCGGCGCGCGTGGACCCGGTAAACGAGACCATATCGACTTCGGGATGCCGGGCCATCGCCGCACCGGCGATTGGTCCGTTTCCGTTGACCAGATTGAAAACCCCCGGGGGGACACCCGCATCGTGCAGGACTTCGGCGAAGATCAGCGCGTCCAACGGGGCGACTTCGGATGGCTTGAGTACCATGGTACACCCCGCAGCCAGCGCTGGCGCAACCTTGCACGCAATCTGATTCAACGGCCAATTCCATGGCGTGATCAAGGCACAAACGCCTGCAGGTTCGCGGTAGATCTGTGCGCTGCCAATCGTCTCTTCGAAGTTGTAGTCTTGCAGCACCCGAAGGGTTTCCTCGAAGTGTCCGAGACCCGAAGGGGTCTGCGACTCGGTGGCGAGAGCTTGCGGTGCGCCCATCTCTTTCACGATGGCGTCCGAGAAGTCCTCCATGCGGGTCTTGTAAGTCTCGATGATTCGTCCCAGCAGTGCGATACGGTCTTCTTTGCTGGTCGCGCTGAAGCTGTCGAAAGCTCGTCGAGCAGCGCGCACCGCCTTGTCGATATCCTCGTCGTCTCCGAGTGCGATTCGAGTGATGACACCCTCGGTGGCCGGGTTGATGACGTCGAGTTCCGATTGACTATGCGGCGTGACCCACGTGCCATCGATATAGAATTTATTTGTGTTCATGGATGTCCCTGACTTCCTTTGAGTTTTACTTCGTAGCCTGGTTCCTCGGGTTCGTCGTCCGTCATTTCCTCGGGGAATCCGGGCGCTCTCAGGTCTGTTTTGCAAGCTTCTTCGAGGCGCCTGACGATCATGGACGACCAGGCGCGTGCGCCAAAGCGAGCTTGGCCGTCGCGGAATATTTCCATAACCCGAGGTGAAATCTCCAGCGGTACTTCGGCGCGGGAGGCGACGTTCTCGAAAAGCGACAGATCCTTTAGAACCAGGTCCATGGTGAAGTTGATATTATAGCTGCCGTTCAAGATGACCTGACTCTCCGTCTCGTGGACAAAAGAGTTTCCGGAGGAGATCCGAATCGCTTCGTACGTGGTCGCCATATCCATGCCGGATTTTCGCGCGACGGTCAGTGCTTCCCCGAGTGATACGAGATTGACGGAAGCGAGATAGTTTGTGACGACTTTTAAAATCGACGCCGAACCCAGTTCTCCCGTGTGCAAGATACGCCGCCCCATTGCGGTGAGGGCTGGGAGGACTCTCTCAAAGGCGCTGCGCTCGCCTCCGGCAAAAATAGCGATGTTGCCGGTGGCCGCGCGATGGCAGCCTCCAGAGACCGGGCAGTCCATCGGGGTCGCCCCACGGGCGCGAACGGCTTCGGCAAGGCGCCGCACCTCGGCTTCGTCTGTCGTACTCATTTCGAGCCAGATACTGCCTGGCTGCATGCCGGCCAGCACACCGTCGGGTTCCTCCATGACGGCTGCAGAGATCTGGGGAGAGGGCAGGCAGGTAATGATCACGTCGACCTTGGCGGCGAGTTCGCGCGCGGTTTCGGCCCAATCCGCTCCAGCGTCGAGCAAGGGCTGGGCTTGGTCGCGGTCGAGGTCGCGGACGGTCAGTCCGAATCCGTTCCGAAGCAGACTGCCCGCCAGTTTGGCGCCGACGTTGCCGAGGCCGATAAATCCGATGTCCATGTTGATTCTCTCCGCGTTCCGTTCCGGGTTCCGTTGTTTCTATTCAGCCATCTCGAGGTGCAGGGCGTCGCCGGCATACGGGTGGGCGGCAGCTACGTCTTCGTCGATCTCGACGCCAAGGCCCGGGGTGGTGGGTGGGATCACATATCCGTCCTCCCACTGAATTGGTGTCTTCAGGATTTCGGCGTGGAAGCCATCCCAGCGCTCGATGCCTTCGAGCACCAGAAAGTTGGGTGTGCAGGTCGCGAGCTGAATTCCGGCGGCCCCGGCGACTGGTCCACAATAGAGGTGGGGTGCTATCTGTGCGTGATAGGTCTCGGCCATTGAAGCAATCTTCTTGCCCTCGAGAATACCGCCAACCCGACCGAGAGCCATTTGCAGGATCGAAGCAGCGCCCGTCTGCAGGACTCGAGCGAACTCATATTTCGTTGTCAGTCTTTCGCCGGTGGCGATGGGGATGGAGGTCTGACGTGCAACCTGGGCCATGCCGTCGGGATTTTCTGGTGGCGTGGGTTCTTCGAACCAGAGGGGATCCCAGGGCTCGAGCTGGCGCGCGAGCCGGATAGCTCCCGACGGGGTGAACTGTCCATGAGTACCGAAGAGAAGGTCCGCACGAGTCCCCACCTCCCCGCGAATCTTGCGCAGGAATTCCACCGAGCGATCGATCGCGTCCAGCTCAGGCTGACGTCCATCCCATATGGTGTAGGGGCCCGCCGGGTCGAACTTGAGCGCGGTGAATCCCGCATCGACATACTCCAGAGCCTTGGCGGCCGAGCGGTCGGGGTCCTGGTAGAATTCGGCACCTTCGCCCGCATCCGGATAGATGTAGGTATAGCTGCGCAGCCGCTCCCGAACGCGGCCACCAAGTAGATCATAGACCGGTCGGCCCAATTCTTTACCCACGATATCCCAGCAGGCCATCTCGATTCCGCTGAGGACGCCCATCAATGAGGGGTCCGGTCGCTGGCTGTATCCGGAACTGTAGATATCTCGCCATAGCTTCTCGATCTGGAAGGGGTCCCGATCAAGCACGCGCCGAGCAAAGACGTCCTCGATCATTCGCACGACGGTCTCGGGTCCGAAAGTCGCAGCGTACACCTCGCCGATACCCTGTAGGCCGGTATCCGTGGTGATTTGGAGGAAGATGAAATAGCGACCGCCAAAATGTGGCGGAGGGTTTCCGACCACCCATGTCTTCAGTTCGACAATCTTCACGGGTCGATTTCTCCCTGGCCGTTTGAGCCTGTGGCCGTTGGTTCAAAGATGATGACGTTGCGTATCGCATTGCCGCTTTTGACGTCCTCAATGGCGGCATTGATCTGGGCGAGGGGGTATCGCCCGGAAACGAGTTCGTCCAGTTTCAGTCTGCCCTCTCGATAAGCCTCGACGAGCGGTGGGACGTCTCTCGCAATTACGGTCGAGCCCATCTTGGAGCCCAGGATCTTTTGACCGGCTGCCGCGATATTCCCCGGACTGATCGAAGCCTCAACGCCGTTAGCCGGCATGCCGACAATGACCAGCGTTCCGGTCGGGGCCAGCAGGGAAAGACCCTGCTGGAAGGCGCCCGGAGCGCCTGCGGTGACAAAGACGTATTCGGCACCACGTCCGGCGGTTGCGGCTTGCACCATTGCCCGAGCAGCAGCCTGGTCGATGTCGGAGGCGGCGGTGGCCCCGAACTTCATGGCGGTCGAGCGCTTGGCGGGGCTGGGGTCGATGACCATCGCGGGCGTTCCCCCGACATGCCGGATGGCCTGCAAGGTGTTGAGTCCGACACCACCGAGGCCGATGACCAAAGCGCTGGCGCCCGACGCCATCTTTGCGGTCTGGGTGACAGCACCCCATCCCGTGAGAACGCCACAAGCCAGCAAGCTTGCCGCAGCGGCGGGGAGATCTGCCGGGATCGGGACCACTTGCGAGGCATGCACGACCACCTTTTCCGCAAAAGCCCCGGTGCGCAGTCCATGCCCCAGAACTTGGCCCGCAGCATCGGTAAGTGGCGACGATTGGTCGAGTGCGAACTCGCTCTCACACGCAACGTGTGCCTCGCGATCGCAGTAATGACAATCGCCACAGGAACGGACGAGCGTAACCGCGACGCGATCCCCGCATTGCAGGTGCGGCACGTTGCTCCCCACAGACTCGATGGTTCCTGCGGCCTCGTGCCCCCAGATTGAGGGGAGGGTGCCGCCCCATTCCCCGTCGATGAAAGAAATGTCGCTATGGCAGATCGCGCAGGCTTCTATGCGTACCAAAATATCGTCCGCTCCCGGTGGTGCCAGGGAGACTGTTTCCAGCGAGAGCGGTTTGCCGAATTCGCGGCAGATCGCGGCCTGAATGTTTTGAGTTTCTGGCGCCATCGTGATCCTCATCGCCTCCGGGCACAGCCACGTTCGCGATTGGGGGGCACTGCACGATTTACCGATCGCCGCGGGCTTGTCCTGCTGCGGTCCCGCGCTTGCGTCGGGATCCACGAGGGCGAGGGCGGGTATGGATTCGCTTCGGCGGACACCCAGAATCCTTACCGAAATCAATCAGGAATCCCAAAGGATGCCTGCTTGCGCCGCGAGAGGCTTTGAATAGGATGCATCAGGATTCGTCTCTTGTCACAGGCGGAAGAAAGCAGGGTGCTCGATGCACGTGAAGAAACAATCACCAAAAACCTCGCGGCGAAGCGCAAAACGGTGGGGTTCCACGGGATTTTTGCTTTTGTCCGGATTGCTCCTCACGGGCTGGGGGGCCGTAGCCGAGACGAAGCCCGTCGGAGTGCGAGAGGCCATGGCCCCGGAAGCTTTGGCTCCTGCCAAAGAAGGGGTTGATGTTCCGGCAGCGAAATCACGAGCCGTGTTCGCGGGGGGGTGTTTTTGGTGCTCCGAGGCGGATTTTGAAAAGGTCGAAGGCGTGATCGATGTGCGGTCGGGCTACACGGGTGGCCCGGAACTCGATCCAACCTACGAGCAAGTTTCCCGGGGAGCGACGGGGCATACCGAGGCGATCGAGGTGGTCTACGACCCCAGTCGTGTTTCGTATGAGAAACTGCTTGAAATTTTTTGGCGATCGATTGATCCGACCGTCAAGGATCGGCAGTTTTGCGATCGGGGTTCACAATATCGCTCGGCAATTTTCGTGTCGGACAGCACCGAGAAGAAACTCGCGGAGAGTGGCAAGGCAAAGGCCGCCAGCACCCTTCGTAAACCCGTTTTTACCGAGATCGAAATGGCGACCAAGTTTTACCCGGCGGAGGAGTACCATCAAGACTACTACCTGAAGAACCCCTTGCGTTATAAATACTATCGCTTCAATTGCGGCCGAGACCAGCGGCTCGCTGAACTCTGGGGCGAACCGGCCGCGAAGTAGTCGTCCCGTCAGAAAGGTGGGATTTCCGAGTCGACATCGTTCTTCTTGGCGACCGCTTTTTTGCTGGCCGCTTTTTTCTTCGCTGCGCTCTTCTTCGTGGTGCTCTTTTTTGCGCTGACCTTCTTGGTGGCAGATTTTTTCTTCGCTGTCTTTTTCCTGGCGGCCGTCTTGCGACCCTTTTTCTTTTTCGGGTTGTTCGCGTCTCGCTCGCGTTTGTCCAGAATCCGCTGGGCTGCTTCGGAAGAACTGATCTTGGCTGGGTCCATATCCTTTGCGAGTGTGGCGTTGGTTTCGCCATCAGTCGCATAGGGGCCGAACCGACCGTCCTTGATCTGGATGGTCGCTCCCTCGAGTTCAAATACATTCTCGAAAGTCTGTATCGGAGGCTTCGCGACACCCCGGCCCTTTTTTCGCGGCTGCGCGAGCAGGAAGCGTGCTCTGGCCTCATCGACGAGGAAGGGGTCATCGCCTGGTTCAAGGCTGCGGCTTTCCTTGCCGGCTCGCAGGTAGAGTCCGAATTTCCCGTTGTAGAGGAGGATCTCCTCGCCCTCGAGACTATTGCCGCAGGGACGTCCTGCTTTCAGCGTCAGAAGCTGGAGCGCGACTTCAGCGTTCACGTCTTCCGGCTTCATCTCCTTCAGAAGGGATGCGAATTCCGGTTTTTCCTCCGAATCGGTGCTGCCGCGCTGGACGTAGGGGCCGAACCGTCCGCTCTTCAGGAAAAGAGGCTGGCCGGTCTTGTCGCAATAACCCAGAGGCTCGTCCTTGCGTGCCCCGGCATCAAGAATTTCGGTTGCGACCTGTTCGGAAAGCTCGTCGGGTGGCAACTCGGTGGGAATATTTCCGCGAATCTCTCCAGCCTCGAGGTAAGGTCCGTAACGGCCGACTCTCAGGGCGATCGGTTCATCACGATAGGTCCATTGCGTGTCGCCCGCGAAGGGGAGGGGGAATCGACAGATCTGTGCCGGGTCGATATTCTCCATGCCAGCTTCGATCAGGCCCGATAGTCCCTTGCCTCCTTGTTCTGACCAGAAGTTCTGCAGATACTTTTGTGGATTCTGATTGCCTCGCGCGATCTCGTCGAGGTCGTCCTCCATTTTTTTGGTGAAGCTGTATTCCACCATGCTCGCGAAATGGTCTTCCATCAGTCGGACGACGGCGAATGCTGTCCAAGTCGGTACCAGCGCCTTGTTGCGGCGGAAGGAATAGGCGGCTTGCTGGATTCTATCGATGATCGACGCGTAGGTACTGGGCCGTCCGATCCCTCGTTTTTCGAGTTCCTTGATCAGGCCGGCTTCGGTGTATCGGCCGGTCGGCTGGGTATTGTGTTCCTCGGGCTTCAGTTCCTCTGTCGTGACCGTGTCCCCGACCGCGACGCCGGGCAGGATCGTCTCCTTGGTGCCGGCCGGATCGACACGCAGGAATCCCGGCTTGTCGATGACAGTGCCACGAGCTTGATAAAGCGCGGGGCTGGCATGGTCTTCCTGCACCTCCAGGATAACGGTTCTCCCGGTGGCCGGCTTCATTTGGGTAGCGATCGTGCGTTTCCAGATCAGATCGTAGAGGCGGCTTTCATCCTCGCCGACCTGACGCCCTACCACCTCGGGGGCTGTGAAATCGGCAGGTCGGATCGGCTCATGTTCGCCGCCGGCATCACCTGACATCGACCCGAAGTTTCGCGGAGCGTGCTCTTCCTTGCCGAATTTTTCTGCGATGACGTTCCCGATTGCCTGCATGGCTTCGGGCGCGAGGAGGTAGTTGTCGGTTCGGACGTAGGTGATGAAACCCTTTTGGAAGAGAGCGTTGGCCGAGCGCATGGTGCGTGCGGGCGAGAAACCCAGCCGATTACTGGCCTCCTGCTGCAGTCCACTGGTGATGAACGGGACGGGCGGCTTTCGTGAGTACGGTTTCTCTTCGAGCGAAGACACCTGAAAGCTGGCCGCCGAAAGTCGTTTCTCGAGCTCGGTAGTGGCATCGACGTCGAGAACGCGAAGGTTGCCGGCATCGGACCTCAGCTTGCCGTCGTCGCCGAAATCCTTGCTTTGTGCGATTGCCTGACCTCCGAGGCGAAGGAGTTTCGACTCGAAGGTCTCCCCCTGCGGTGTCCGGAAAATTGCATCCAGATCCCAAAAGGAGGCGCTGACGAAGATCAGACGTTCCTTTTCGCGGTCGACCAGAAGACGGATAGCCACCGTCTGCACGCGACCGGCCGAGAGACCTTGTGCGACTTTGCGCCATAATAGATTGGAGACCGGATAGCCGTAGAGGCGGTCGACCAGCCGGCGCGTTTCCTGCGCCTCGACCAACTGCGTATCGAGTTCCTCGGGGGCCTCGATTGCTTTCAGCAGTGCGCTTTTGGTGATCTGTCCCAGCCGTAGTCGCTTTACGGGTACGCTTTTTTTCGGCTTCAGAACCTCGAGCAGATGCCAGGAAATCGCCTCCCCCTCACGGTCGGCGTCAGTGGCGAGATAAAGCTCGTCGGCGTTTTTCAACTCGCGGGCAATTTCTCGCATGGTGGCCTTTTTGCCCTCATCGAGAACGTAAATGGCCTGAAATCCCTCCTCGATTCCCGTCACGATCTGTTGCTTTTTCTTGTCCGCGGGCACCTGACTCGCCTTGCTGGGCAAATCGCGGATGTGGCCGACGCTGGCAAGTACCACGTAGTCCTTACCGAGATACTTCTCGATAGTCTTGGCTTTCGTGGGTGATTCTACAATGACGAGTCGTTTGGGCATATTCCTTCCGGTCGCGGTTTCTTACAGGGCCGCTTTCGGGGCCGTATACGGTTAGTTTGCCTCCAGTTGCAAGCGCTGCAACCACCGGGGGTCAAAATTGCCGGCAGAATTTTGCACTCTCTGGCCCCCCGGGCCGGGATCTCCCCACAGGTGATTCCGCCCGCGCCCGGGAGCGTTTTAGCTGTTTGGCTACTTCCATGGACGGGTGTTTTGGGGCCGCCGGGAGCGGTCAGCCCCGACTTGACGGGTTGAGGTCCACATAGCACGGTCCTGTGCGGCAATGACGCCGCGATCGGAGTAAATGAAATATGGGAATTCTTGACGGCAAAGTAGCAATTATCACCGGTGCCGGTGGCGGCCTGGGCCGCGCACACGCGCTGGCGCTGGCGAAAGAGGGCGCGTCGATTGTGGTCAACGATCTTGGTGGCTCTGTCGACGGGACGGGTGCGGGCGGCACGATGGCCGATCAGGTCGTCGCCGAAATCGAGGCTGCCGGCGGCAAGGCCGTGGCGAATCATGGCAATGTGACGCTGGCAGAGGATGCCGACTCGATGGTCGCGACTGCCGTGCAGAGCTTTGGGCGACTGGATATTCTCATCAATAACGCCGGCATCCTGAGGGATAAATCCTTCAAGAAGATGACGGAAGAGCTCTGGGATCCGGTTGTGGCGGTTCATCTCAAGGGAACCTACCAACCGACGCGAGCGGCCTACCAGCATATGCTCGAGTCGGGCACCAAGGGGCGGATCATCATGACCAGCTCGACCTCGGGTCTGATCGGCAACTTCGGCCAGACCAACTACGGCGCAGCCAAGGCCGGAATCGCCGGTTTCATGCGTTGTCTGGCGATCGAGGGAGCCAAGGCAGGGATCACGGTGAACGTTCTGGCACCCAACGCCTACTCGAGGATGACTGCGGACCTCTTCCCCGAGGGTTCGGAGGAGCATTTTGCGCCCGAGAAGGTTTCGCCGGCGATCGCATGGCTGTGCTCCGAGGACGCGGCCGATATCACCGGACGCCAATTCGTGATCAGCGGAAATCGGGTAACCCTTTTGTATCCGGCAGGATTCAAGATCGCCGATCGCGCTGGTGATCCCTGGAGTGCCGAGGAAATTGGCACGAAGATTAGAGAATCGATGGCAGATTGGCCGGAAGCGGCTACGGTTCCCAAGCTCGTTTTCTGATCTCCGGGAGTCCGGCGGTCATCCTGATCGTCGGACTCTTGGCGGCTGTCTTCCGCTCTCGGCTTGCGTAGGCGGATAAATCGCTTACATTCTGCAGGTGATGGATGCTGTCGATACTGCAATGAGCCGAGATCAGGAGTACGATGTCGTTGTTCTGGGAGGTTCGTTTTCGGGCAGCACACTTGCGTTGCTTCTGCGCCGAAGTCACCCGAACGCACGAATTCTGGTCCTTGAGAAGTCGGCCGAGTTTACCCGCCGGGTAGGTGAATCCACGTCCGAAGTCGCAGGATGCTTTCTGACGCGGATACTCGGCCTTTCGAATTATCTTGGCCGAGAGCATTTCCAGAAACACGGCCTTCGACTTTGGTTCAACGAGGCTGACAATCAAGACCCTGCCTCCTGCTCCGAGTTGGGACCTCTGAGCCAAGCGCGACTGCCCACATACCAACTCGACCGAAGCCAATTGGACCAGCATCTGCTCGATCTGGCCGCGACCGAAGGTTGCGAGGTTGTTCGCGAATCCAAGGTATTGGACTTCGATCTTGGCGGATCTGCCGGGAACACCGTGCGCTACCGCAAGGATGGCGAAGTGATCACGGTGCGTGCGGGGTGGATTGCCGACTGTTCCGGCAGAGTGTCTCTGATTGCTCGACAACGCGGAACTCTGGAGCCGACAACCGAGCACCCCGTGCATTCGATGTGGGTGCGCTTTCAGAATGTCCGAAGTCTCGATTCCGAGGAAGTCTTTCGAGCGGCGCCGTTTCTTCGCGAGAAGGCTCTGGTCGGGCGGGGCAGCGCCACGAACCATCTTATGGGTCATGGCTGGTGGAGTTGGGTGATTCCGCTCGCCAATGGAGATGTCTCAGCCGGTGTGACCTGGGATGAGAGATTGTTCGAGCCGCCGGAAGCCTCCGACGTTGCCGAACGGGTCCGGAAGACTTTGCTTGGTCACCCGATCGGGCGTCTGATGTTCGAGAAAGCAGTGCCGGTGGAGGGGGACGCGAGGAGCCTCAAGAATCTCGCTTACCGCACCACCGAGGTCTGCGGCGAGGGGTGGGCGTCCGTGGGTGATGCGGCTGGCTTCATGGATCCTCTGTATTCGCAGGGGCTCGACTATTGCGCACACGGAGTTTTCGCGGCGCATAAACTCCTGAGTCAGGCGCTTGAGGGCGAACTTCAAGGCGATGATCTCTCCCGCCACAACCACCAGTTTCAGGAATCCTATGACCGGTGGTTTCATGCGGTATACGAGAATAAATATCAATATATGGGAGATGCCGACCTGATGCGTGCGGCCTTCTTGCTGGACATCGGTTGTTATTTTATCGGACCCGTCCAACTCGTCTACCGACTCCCGGACGAGGAATTTGCCAAGATGCCCTACGCTGGAAGAATCGGGAGCGGATTTGCGAAGTTCATGACCTTCTACAATCGCCGTTTGGAGCGCATCGCGCGGAAGCGTCTACAGGCCGGAACCTACGGCAAGAACAATTTGCGCCGCCGTGATCTGATCTCCCGCTCTTTCGGACCGGGGCTCGGCGGGCTCCCGCACGTCGCTCGCGGGCTCCTGCTCTGGATGCGGCTGGAAGTGGAAACCGCCCGTCTGCCGGCTGCGGAAACCCTGGTGGGGCCGGCAACGCAGCAGGCCTCTCCGGCAAGTTCCTGACGGGCCTCGCGTCCATCCACGCGTCCAGCCGGGTCGATGGTATTGGACCCATAAGTCGAAGCTCTGGCTGATGAGGAGTTGATGCCTCCTATTCGACTTCGACCTGAACCTCGTTGCGGCGCAGGAACCAGAGGGTCCATGGCGGATCGTAGCTGGCCATCTTCGCTTTGGTGAGGGGGCGCAGGCCCTCCTTGTCGATCCACGTGGAGAGCTCTTTTGCGTGCCGTTCCATCTGCTCTGGTGAGTTCAGGCCGCTATACTGCAGACTGACCTGCCGTTTGGCGGGTAGTTCGCGGAGGGTGACGTCGGGGTTGGTTGGTTCGGGCGCATTGGCGAGAGTAATCTCTTCGGGCAGGATAAAGGCCATCCACCAACCTTTCTCGGTCTCTTCCTGAAGGACCGGCGCTGTCATCGCGATGCTGCGGGAACGCTCTTCCTGGAGGACCGGGGCCGTCATCGCGATCTGTTCTTTTTCGCGATTGGCACCGAAGATGTAGCCCGCGAGACGGCGAAAGCCTGCGCTGCCAGCCTGATCGTAATCCTTTTGGACGAAAGTCTCGGCGATCAGTTGCGGCTGGTATTGCCGTAGCTCGATTCTGCCGTCGCTCTTGAGCACCTCATGAGGCGGTTCGGGCGAGGTTCGAACGCCGACCAATGAGCATGCGGCCAG
>Ga0055584_100006162_pt1 | contig 11759 bp, 13 predicted proteins | sample OSDHelmetaG_FD_58716 | JGI IMG/M metagenome (GOLD analysis project Ga0055584, IMG submission 58716) | Pelagic marine sediment microbial communities from the LTER site Helgoland, North Sea, for post-phytoplankton bloom and carbon turnover... | ecosystem: Environmental > Aquatic > Marine >... | reverse complement strand
TAAATGTTATGACTAATGTGCATACTCGAAGGATTTGTGTATTCAAATTGAGAGGTACAAACAATTGTCGTAGGTTTTTGAACAACTTTAGTATATAAGTTTACCAGCTTAATGCAGTTGAAGTTATGCGATAGACGTCATAAGTGATGTCGATTACTTCTAGTTAATGAGTAAGAGCATAGCAAAACATTGAATTCTTTCCGACTTTATACACTTACTTTAAAAATCGCTATATCGTAAGTTGATCATTAGTGTTTCGGCTATATTAACTTTACTATACGTGATACGTTTTACCAGTAAATGTCCTTCGAAAAAAATTGATGCAAACCACTAAAGCACACGGTTCCTTTCTTTACGACCCGTTCGGAAAAGAATATCTGGATCTTTCTATGGGATTCGGTTCGGCGTTTCTTGGCCACGGAAATACGGTAGTGCGAGATGCATTGATAGCACAAATTCAAAGTCAATTCTCGCCTGGTTTTTTTACTACCCATGCCTATGAATCAGTAGTGCGGTCACTATCTAAGTGGTTACCTGTTAATCATAGAGTAGGTTCGATTTATAGCGGTGGTACAGAGGCTGTTGAAGTCGCTATGCGAATTGCCGCAGAAAACACTGGTCGAAAGTCGTTTGTTGGTTTTCGTGGAGCCCACCATGGACGCTCATGGTTAAACAGAGGTTTAGGGGGAGTGGCGGGTGCAGTTGGGTTTGCAGGCATTCACAGTTTTGCACTTTCAAGTCACGTTACATGTGAAGATTTATTTTCAAACTTTAGGGAGTTATTGCAAAACACTGAGCCTGCGGCAGTTTTTTTCGAGCCAATTCATATGTCTGACGGCGGCTTCATTCACTGTTCTCCCTCACTTGATAGGCTGATCGAAATTACCCAAGAATGCGGTAGTCTGGTTATTTTTGATGAATTACTTACGGGTGGGTATCGATGTGGGTCTCGTTTCTACTACGAGCAAACAGGATATATTCCTGATATTTTGGTAGCAGGTAAGGCCATTGGTGGAGGGTATCCTTGTGCAATAGTTAGTTTAGATAATGAGTTGAACTCTACGGCACCCGAAATAGGAGTACGCAGTACCTTCACAAATAATCCATTAGCATGTGTAGCAATAGAAGCGTCGATAGTGGAGTTGGAGAAATTAGAGCCGTTATCGCGAACTAAACAACTCTCCTCTATTGTGCAGGGAATTATTGAACCCCGATTTTTATTTGGTATGGGCGCTATGTGGTGCGTGGAGTGGCCAGATACGTTATCGTTGGTGCGGGATTTTCAAGTATTACAGGAGGCTCATATCGTGGTTAGCTTTAGCGGTCGATTTGCACGATTGTTACCTGCACTTGTTATCGACGATAAACAGCTGGCAAATGCGTGTGAGTTGATTAATAGGCTCTGTCTACAGGCACACAACTGTTAAAAGCCTTGTTTACTATACCAGTTAGGCTATCGTATAGAAGATAGCTAGCGTCTAAGACGTAGGACATTGGTATCGGTGAATTTCATGTCTTTGAAGATATGATCGGCCAACGTTATAGCGTTACTTGAGGCTGGCCCGAAAAATGTTGTCCAGTCTTCGTTATCAAATTGGTCGAACATTAACATCCGCCCAGTAGACTTAATGGACCCAACCAGCCTATTTGCTACCCCGGGTTTTCTTGTGGTCTGAATGGTAACGATCCTGCCGACATGTCTTACTGTAGCCCGCAGTACATCTTTACCGCCACTTACTCTTGTGAATTCAGCACTCCAAAAACCGTTTAAATTGGGCCCGACAACGACAGTTTCTTCAGGCGCGGGGGTTAAACTACCGCTCAGTCCAGCAAATTCTGGTGTAGTTATGGGCTGTTCTACGACTTCGGTTATTGCTTCTTCTGCGGGTTGTTCGATTGTTTCCGTAACAATATTATCTGTACTATTATTGGCTGCGACATTACCGATGTTTGCACCACCACTGCTACTATCTCCACCACCACAGGCAATTAATACCACAGCTACAAGGAGTAACGAAATGGCTGTTTGAGCTATCGGGCGTTGTACTGTTTGCGTTTTCATTTTCCTACATGAATAGGTGAAACCAACGTGTGGTGAGGTTAGGATCGTTTGGTGATACGACAATCATTACATATTTGTAAGCATACATCATAACGAAGATGAACGGTGTCATAAAAACGAGTTATGTTAATACCTTGTCATTAGGCGGTTCAAAGAGGTGACTAAGCTTATCTGAGATTGTAGTGCTAGTTTCTATGAGCCAAATGACTGCCGGGTGGGAGTTAACTTCGTGGTTATGGTGTCGATTTCTAGTCGGCTTTAGTATTGATTGGAAACTGTTTTTTCTCGCCAGAACACGAACAGTCCAGAGAAAATAATAATACTTATACCAAGCCATTTCATTGCATCTGGAAAATCATCAAATATCCAGAATCCCAAAATAGTTGCGGTGACAATTTCAAGGTATTGAAAAGGCGCAAGTATGGATGCAGGTGCGTGAGCGAAAGCCGATACTAGGAATAGGTGAGCGACTGTTGCGGTTATTCCAACGCCGAGTAAAAGTAACCAGTATTTACCCTCTGGTATTACCGGATCAAAAGTGACTGAACCACTACCATCGAAAGCGTAAAGTATGGCTACTGTAAAAATAGCTCCGGACAACCCGGAATAGAATTGCATAGCCAATGCACCCGTTTTGTGTACCATCGAACGTGTAAGTATTAGATAGCATGCAAACATCACAGCACTGCCTAACGGTAATATAGCCGGCCATCCTAATGTTTCAAAACTTGGGCGGATGACGATTAAAGCGCCAACGAAACCGACGGCACACGCAAGGTAACGTCTCCACCCAACTTTTTCACCAAGAATGAGCCCGCCCAGTAGTGTAAGAATGAGCGGTTCAACAAAGAAAATACTTATTGCGTCGGCGATAGGCATATATTGTATAGCGGTAAAAATACAGATGGTGGCGCCGGCAATAAAAATTCCACGAACAGCGTGTTTCCAGATATCAGCAGTTACAATTCGCAGTGAGTGGCCAAGGATGAGGATAGGGATTAATAAACCACAGGATTGAATAATAAAACGAGCCGCAGTAATTTGTGCGCTGGGAATTGCGCTTCCCGATAGTTTGGCGAATGTGTCAATGACTGGCCCGAGAAGCGCGTAGGCACACATCAGCAAAATACCGCGAACTATTGGGCTATTATTATGTATTGTCACTGTCAATTACCGAGTAGGAGCACCAATATTGGGATAAACGAGAGTTAGTGTGTTGGAGTATATCGAGAAGATTGTGTTCCGTATTTATTGAAAGCGACCTAATAATCCGGATCATAGACGGATAGTATTAGTGATTGATGTAAATGGCGGTCGGATTACCTCAGAAGTTGTACATAACATGTATGATAAAAAGGACGCCATTACGTTATGCAACTATTTTAATTATTAGCTAGGAGATGTTTGAAAATGTTTAGAAAAACAATAATTGTATTCATCGTATCGTTATTAATGAGCTTTACAGCAATGGCGGGATGGAATCCTGATGATGATGATAGTGCTGGTGGTAGCTATAATGATGCGAAGATAGAGGATGCTGTATCGGCTTTTTTCAATGAAGATCCCGGTATAAAGAAGTTTTTTGATAACGCTTATGGCTTTGCAGTATTTCCAAGTATCGGTAAAGGTGGGATTGGCATAGGTGGGGCAGCCGGAAAGGGTAAAGTTTATGCCAATGATGAGTATGTAGGTCGAGTCAAAATGAAACAATTTACCATTGGGTTTCAGTTTGGTGGGCAGAAGTACCGGGAAATTATTTTCTTTAAGAATAAAGATGCGTTTGACAAATTTATTACAGGAGATTTTAAATTTGGTGCCCAGGCGTCTGCAGTGGCTGCCACCTCAGGTGCATCTGCTGATGCGGCGTATAGTGACCAGGTTGCAGTATTCACATTAACCATAAAGGGTTTGATGTATGAAGCAACGATCGGTGGTCAGAAATTTAAATTTCAAGGTATCTGATTCAATTGATGTGGCTAGACTATATCCCGTTTAGACGGTTCTGTTAACCAGTATACTATTGCGGCAACGGTTGGTTAATTATGCCCACAATACGAAATACAGTAGCCGTATTGAAAGGTGACGGTATCGGTATTGATGTGACAGATGCTACGTTGGCGGTCATCGAAGCTGTTCGCAAGCGTGTTACCGGTTTTAAGTTGGATTTTAAATTTTATGAAGCAGGCGCGGGTTACTTTTCCGAAACCGGTAACGATATTGCTGATGGCGCTGAGAAGGAAGTTGGCGATGCGGACGCGATGTTTCTTGGCGCAATAGGCTTACCCTCCGTTCGGCATAATGATGGAACCGAGATTTCACCTCACCTTAGAATTCGGGAAATATACCAACTCTATGCAGGGGTTAGACCGGTTAAAGCGTATCGGAACGCTCCCCAGCGATTAGCCGCTCCACAAGCAAAGCTAATAGACCTGGTTATACTTAGAGAGTCAACGGAAGGCCTTTTTTATTCAGCAGCGGTGCATAATCGGCCAACGATTCTAACTAACGATGAAGCTCAGGATGTCTTGAGAATTACTCGATCAACGACAGAAAAATTGATCGATTTTGCCTTTCAATTGGCAATAAAACGGAAGGAACGGGGTGGCAAAGGGATTGTTACTTGTGTGGATAAGGCTAACGTATTTCGTTCAATGGCCTTCTTTAGGCAAATATTTGATGAGCGGGCGAGTCATTTTCCGCATATAGCGAAGCATTACAATTATGTTGATGCTCAAGCGTTGGATCTAATTCGCAAGCCCTGGGATGCCGATGTTTTAGTAATGGAAAATATGTTTGGGGACATATTGTCTGATTTGGCTGGAGGTTTGGTTGGCGGTATGGGAATGGCATCTTGTGCGGAGATTGGTGATCAACATGGACTGTTTCAACCTGCGCACGGCAGCGCTCCAGATATTATGGGTCAGGATAAAGCTAATCCGCTGGCGGCAATATTGAGTGGCGGGTTAATGCTGAATTATCTTGGTGAACGTTCTCAGTGCACTGCTCTGGATGATGCCGGAATGCTTATAGAAGCTGCAGTGGATAAAGGTTTCGCCGAGGGGCGTATTCGCCCAATGGAGTTTGGTGGGGATATGGGAACAAAAGCGGTGAGCAACGAAATTATTTCTATCATTACTGAACAATAAGCGATAACAGCAGGTTTTTATTTAATGGGTATTGTATTAGGTGCAATTGCTGACGATTACACGGGTGCTACGGATTTAGCGAATACTCTCGTTCGCAATGGAATGCGAACAGTGCAATTACTTGGAGTTCCAGAAAAGGATGTGGATATTGGAGATGCAGACGCTGTTGTCGTTGCACTTAAGAGTAGAACAGCACCAATGCATATTGCCGTGAATGAGTCGCTTAAATCGGCAAATTGGCTATTGCGCAAAGGTGCATCCCAACTGTTTTTTAAGTACTGTTCCACCTTTGATTCCACAAAGCATGGAAATATAGGACCAGTTGCTGATGCATTACTTCAGCTTTTGGATGCAAAGCTCGCATTTGTTTGTCCTGCCTTTCCAACCACAGGTCGAACTATCTATAACGGACACCTTTATGTTGGGAGCCAGTTATTATCTGAATCCCCAATGAAAGATCACCCCTTGACCCCAATGAAGCAATCATGTCTAGTGTCGTTAATGTCAGGACAAACTGCAAACAAGGTTGGTTTGATCCCGTGGCAAATTGTAAATCAGGGTGTTGAGGAAATTCAGCGATCGGCGCAAAAACTATCGTCGAAAAACTGTACTTATATGGTCGTGGATGCTTTGCAGGACGCGGATCTGTTATCGATAGGCCAATCTGTAAAAAAGCATCAACTAATTACGGGTGGCTCAGGCGTTGCTATTGGTTTACCGCAAAATTATCGCGATCAGGGTTTGATTGAAAATGCCAAGGCCGCAAGTATGCCGGAAGTATACGGAAAAACTCTAGTAATTGCGGGTAGTTGCTCGGTGGCAACAAGGGCTCAAATTAATCACGTCAAGAATAAGTGGCCAACCTATAAAGTTGATCCGGTAAGCGTGATCACATCAAAGACTTTGTTGGATGACATCGCAGACTGGATTTTGAAACAGCCTGGAGACTTACCTGTATTAGTTTATAGTTCGGCGAAACCTTCAGAAGTCTCTGCCGCGCAGAAAGCACACGGTGGTGAAAAAGTAGGTGAGCTTATTGAAAGGCTTTATGGTGAGCTTAGTGTGCGAATGGTATCAGCCGGATTCACCCGACTAATAATAGCTGGGGGAGAGACATCCGGAGCTGTGGCAGGAGCATTGGGCATAAAAAGCTTACGTATAGGCCCAGAAATTGACCCGGGTGTTCCCTGGACAGAGTCCGTAAGTACAACTCCAATTGCTCTGGCGTTGAAGTCTGGAAACTTTGGTGGTGAAGCATTTTTTGAAAAAGCGAGTAATATGCTTCCATGAAAGACGCACAAATTAAAGATGATATTGTCAGGCTCGCCCGGTCTTTGTTTGATCGTGGACTTTCATTTGGTTCCAGCGGTAACATCAGTGTGCGCACACAAGATGGCTGGCTTATGACACCAGCTGGAAGCAGTATGGGAAGTTTAGATCCGGAAAGGATTTCACGACTGGACCGTGACGGCAACTGGTTGTCTGGTGATCAGCCAACAAAGGAATCTTTTCTACATATGTCTATGTATGGCAAACGTAGTAAAGCGAATGCTATAGTTCACTTACATTCCACTCATTCAGTTGCGGTTAGTTGCTTGCATGATATTGATACAAATAATGTTTTGCCACCGCTAACCGCCTACTACGTTATGCGAATTGGTACCCTACCATTGATTCCGTACTTTGCCCCTGGCGATATTAATTTGGCAAAAGCTGTTGGCGAGATGGCTTCAAAGCATCATGCTGTGTTGCTAGCGAATCATGGCCCGGTAGTCGCTGGGACATGTCTTGAGGATGCTGTTTACGCCACAGAGGAGCTTGAAGAAACGGCCAAGTTGTTTTTATTGTTGCGCGGTCACGCAACTAAGCCTCTAAGTGAGACTCAAGTAATTGATTTGAAAAATAAATTTCCTAATAAGAATTGAGGTGCAATGTGTTTGCGGTAACCGTAGCGTTTGTTGTTCAGGTTGAGTGGGTCGATGCTTTTATATCAAGAGTGTTACGACAGGCTGAAGACTCGTTAACATATGAAGATAATTGTCATGTTTTTGACGTTTGTCGTGATAGTAAAATACCGAATCGTATATTTCTATATGAGGTATACACAGACGAAGAAGCATTTAAAATACATCTAGCCAGTGAGCACTATTTATCATTTGATCAAGAAACAAAAACCTGGGTGCAGAGCAAAACCCCTGAGTTTTTTAATCGTCTGTAGTTACGTAACTTATCCAGTCTGGCGTTTGCAAGGGAAAGGTTAACTAACTCGATATTGTGGCCGTCTAATGATGCAAACGAGATGCAAAGTCGATATGGATGTTCGTGGTGTTCGGCCTGCGCACTGACTATTCGATAGTGGGTCGCTTTAGCAGGTTCTAAAGTAAGAAGCGCTCGTCTATGGGAACGAATCGATCTGCTGCGTTAATCAGGCTTTGTGAAGTTAGACCGGGCACACCGTAGACCCATGTGTTTATGCCATGGCGCTTTTTTAGTTTGAGTAGAAGTAAATCGAAATCCCCATCGCCGGATAGCAGCACTACCGTGTCCACCGCCTCACCTGCGTCTAGCGCATCAATAGTGATGCCCACATCCCAGTCACCTTTGGAAGAGCCGTCACTGCGTTTAATATATGGTTTTAACTTTACAGTGAAGCCGATACTTCGCAAAGCGGTCTGGAAACGGTGTTGTCCATCGTCGCCGCGGTAGGTTGCGTAGGCATTTGCACTAACGATTTCGCCTTCGGTGCTAAGCTCATTCCAGAACTTATGGTAATCGAATGAGCGTCGGTAGGTATCCCTTGTCGTATAGTAAACGTTCTGGACGTCTGCAAAAACCGCTATACGATTAGGTTTCATTAATATGCTGGTGGGTTGTTGAATCTATTTTGCGACGGCTTGTTTATCGTTTCCGGATGGACGACGTCTGCCGCGAGTTTTTGAACCCGGACTAGCATTTTGCTTCTTTCGCGTATCACCAGATCCATTATTTTTTTGATGAAATCGTCGCTGTGGTTTCTGGACCGCTGGTTTAGATTCCGGTACATCGTGTACCGGTTCAAAATTATCGACTAGTTTTCGCTCTAGCTTTTTGTTTATGAGCTTCTCAATATCGGTAAGGTGTTTGATTTCATCCGCACTAACTAAAGACACAGCATGCCCTGTTGCGCCAGCTCGGCCGGTTCGACCGATTCGATGAACATAGTCTTCGGGTACATTAGGGAGGTCAAAATTAACCACCTGGGGCAGTTGATTAATGTCCAGTCCACGAGCCGCAATGTCAGTCGCTACCAAAACCCGTATCTTTCCGTTCTTAAAAGATTCCAAAGCTTTTGTTCGAGCACTTTGACTCTTATTGCCGTGTATCGCCATCGAATCAATGCCCTTCTTTTCGAGATGAGTACACAATCTATTCGCGCCATGTTTGGTGCGGGTGAAAACCAGTACTTGATGCCAGTTTTTTTCCTTAATCAGATGGGTTAGGAGTGCGGACTTTTGCTTCTTATCAACAGGGCAAACAAGTTGCTCAACCGATACTACTGTGGTGTTTCGAGGGCTTACCGAAATTTCTTCCGGGTTATTAACAATACCCTTTGCCAGCTTGCGAATATCGTTTGAGAACGTAGCGGAGAACATGAGTGTCTGCCGTTTCTCTGGTAGTAATTTAATTATCTTCCGAATATCGTGAATAAAACCCATATCTAACATTCGATCGGCCTCATCAAGTACGAGGATTTCAAGTTGGTTAAAGTTAATGGCCCTTTGCTGGAACAGGTCTAGAAGTCGACCCGGTGTTGCAACCAGAACATCGACACCCTTTCTAAGTTTATCGATTTGCGGGTGTGCGCCAACGCCACCAAAGATAACGGCAGATTTTAGCGGCAAGAACTTGCTGTACATTTCTACGTTAGCACCGACTTGTGCCGCCAATTCACGTGTTGGAGTTAGTACGAGCGCTCTGACATGTTTGTTTTGAGAGACTTCTCCTGCTGAGAGAAGCTGTAGAATGGGTAGGGTGAAAGCAGCTGTTTTACCGGTGCCGGTTTGTGCCGCGCCCATAACATCCCGACCATTTAAAATGGGTGGGATTGCTTGTGCCTGAATGGGTGTAAGGCTTGAATAGCCTTTCTCGCTAATAGCGTTGAGTATGGGCGTGTTAAGGCCCAAAGTAGAAAATTGCATGAGGTACTCTGAAAAATGAGGGAGGGATAATGCTTATGTCCCAATGATACACGCTCTCGGGTCACTCAGCTATACTCACACTCATTAAATAGTTGATTTGGGGGCAAATAGTTGGCAATTTGGGTTGATGGTGATGCATGTCCTGTGGTGATTAAGGAAATTTTATTTCGAGCGGCAGAGCGAAGTAAGGTTCATGTCACTCTTGTGGCCAATCATGCTTTGGAGATACCGCGTTCACGATTTGTGTCATTTCTGCAAGTATCTTCCGGGTTTGATGTGGCAGATAATGAAATCGTAAAACGTCTGAGTAGTGGTGACCTTGTGATAACTGGTGATATCCCGTTAGCGAGCGATGCCATTGAAAAAGGTGCGACGGCACTGAGTTCGCGAGGGGAGCTTTTTACTCGCGAGAATATCCGTGGTCGCCTAAATATGCGTGACTTTCTGGATACATTGCGCTCGACGGGGGTGCCCACGGTAGGACCACCTCCATTGAATCATCGTGATCGACAGCTGTTTGCCAATCATCTCGATCGCTGGTTGGCTGAATACATATCGAAGAATCAACCCTAAACAGAATAGATAAATGCTTTTAGGCCGGCTCAATGCTGGATGTGAACCACGATGCATTCGTAACTAGCTTATTATGTTGAGAATGTAAGCCACTTAATTCGGCGCTACGTCGCGTATAGGCTAACCATTCGGTATCCGCCCACATCGCGGTGCGTTTATGTTCACGATCAGCAGCATTGCGGTACACCCAGATATGAATAAATTCATTGGGGTTTCCGGTTTCGCCGATTGCGAAAAGTAACGGCTGACCGAGATGCCGTTCTTGGGGTGCGCGTCCATATTGTTCATAGATGTCGAGGTGCGCTCGTAATTTGCCCGGTTTGCAGCGATAAGTCCTAAGGTCAAATAACATGATTGGGTTTGATTTCTGAAAAATTTTCGGTCGGTTAGAGAGTAGAGCATAGTGTATTGTTCATGCTTGGATCAAGCAGCAGAGGTGCGCACAGATTGGTTGCAATTAGGACGTATAATAATTCGTATACGCACTCAGTTACGTCGAAAGCAACGATTCCGAGTGTTCAGTAAACCAGACTAATAAGGCGATGTAATGTCAGAATTCGATATTATGGATGTTTATGGCAGCGTAGATGACGAACTTGCTGCCCGAGTTGAAATATTTTGGGCGAAGCATAACGCCATAGTGTCCGCAATCGATGCTAAGAGTCGTATACCTGAAGTGGCAGTGGTTGCCATGAAAAATGGAGAGCTTTGCGGTGTTGGTTCAGTTTTCAAGGTGTTTCATGAGCCGCTCGGACATTATTTTTATGGATTTCGCTGTTTCATCGCCGCAGATTTCCGTCGACAGGGTCTTGCAATAGAACTTGTTAATTCTGTTTATGCCAACCTAGACACGTCATATAGTATCGATGGACAAAAGAAACCGATTGGAATTATCGTGAATGTCCAGCATCAAGGGCTTAATCAGAGTCTGAGTGAAGCCGTAAGATCACGCTCTGGTTTGATATTTGTCGGTTATGATTCTCGTGGTCGTCAGATTAGAGTGCGTTATTTTCGTAATGCGCGGATTATGAACCGTGTATTAGAAGTGTAAAGGTCGGCCTGAATGTGATTTTTTCTGGCCTTCTCAGAAGTGCCGCTGTGCAATTTTCTTACTAATTTTTCCTAAGCTTACAGAGGATAGAGCCGTTGATACTCGTATTGATAGTTCCACATGTCTCTGATTTTTAGACAATAGCTGTAACGATTTGCGCTGAAATGGAATCTGATTGATCGGATTAGTTAATTTTTTTTGTGCTAACCTAGGGAAGTAACCGAAACTAAAAATTAACAACAGGTTGAATGCGTTCATAGCGATGATTCATGTTGAGCCGAGAGTTTGGTGTGGAAGTGGTAAGAAATATTCGAAAAATAGTATTGCTGATAAGTTTTCTCTGCTGCGTTTTTGGCGCATCGGCAGATGACTTGAAGTTTGAGGTTTCGAGTTGGGTGGTTAAGGGCGAGAATCCGTTAAGCGAGCGCAAGACAACTGGAATCCTTAATGCCTACCTGGGTGCTCACGTTGGATTAGATCGTTTAACGGAAGCGACTGAGTTGTTGCAACTCGCGATTCGAGATGCGGGTTACACCTTTTATCGAGTGGATCTTCCGCCGCAAACTCTTGAAGGGGGTGTGGTTGAGTTGTCTATATTCCCGTTTGTTCTGGGTAACGTTAGCGTAGCAGGCGCGATCCATCACGATGAAGAAAATATCCTAAATTCCCTGCCGGGCTTGGTTAAAGGCGAATCCCCGCGTGCAGAAAAGCTTTCTCGCCAGCTTGGCCTAGGTAACTTAAATCCATCC
>Ga0055584_100006161_pt1 | contig 11759 bp, 9 predicted proteins | sample OSDHelmetaG_FD_58716 | JGI IMG/M metagenome (GOLD analysis project Ga0055584, IMG submission 58716) | Pelagic marine sediment microbial communities from the LTER site Helgoland, North Sea, for post-phytoplankton bloom and carbon turnover... | ecosystem: Environmental > Aquatic > Marine >... | reverse complement strand
CGGATTGTCGGTGTGCCCACCACTATAGCCTGAAACTGCTTTTTGTATGCCGCTCAGCTTTTCAAAGGTTGCTTCTATGCACCAAAAACATCCACCAGCCAGTGTGGCAATTTCAAGTTTTTTGTTGACGATCTTAATATCGGAAGAATCAGTACTATTGTTCGGGGTAATAGCCTCATAGGTTTGGGAGTTTAACACTGCCAATGCCAGTAACACCGAGATGCTCAGTAATGCACCGGCAAGCAAAAACTTTTTTTTCATGAGCAGATATTGTTGGTTTCTAGTGCCTAAATAGAAAACAAATTGTCTTTGGAGTTCCGCTCAGTTAACAGATTGTAATGATTTGAAGTTCAAGTGATTAAACAATACGAGCAGAAAAACCCGAATGAAGGCGCCATGACTAATCTGATGCGTCCCGAATTTTAAAAATACTTAAGTATGGTTCTATAAAATAAGTCCTGCTAATGGCTTTCTTCCATCGGCAGCCAGGATGTTGTATGTCCGACACGCCGCCGGGGTGTCCATGATTTCAAGTCCAACACCTTTGTTTATCAGGGGATGGGTGACGCTTTGGGGTGGAAAAACAAGGCTTGAACCGGTACCCAGAATGATCACTTCAGCTTCAATTCCCGCCAGATGCTGAAAATCCTCTATGCTCACCTCGGATACTTCACTAACCGTCCACAAATCTAGCGTTTCTGGTGTTAGGATGACACTGCTGTTATACAGATTTCCCCCGATTTTCAAACGGAATCTTTCTTCTAATCGATCGCAAGACTGGATAAGGTTGATTTGGTCTGTAATGTTAAGATGAAGTTTCACAGAGTGCGGTATCGGTATAAAATCGGACCCCCAGTTTACCAAATTATTTCTAATATATAACTATCGTGAAAGCCGTAAATATTGGCCTGATTGGCCTTGGAACCGTAGGTAGTGGCACCCTTACCGTTCTGAAACGCAATGCCCAGGAAATTTCTCGTCGTGCCGGTCGGGAAATACGTGTTATCGCTGCTGCAGTTAAAGACCTTTCGAAACAACGGGATGTTGATACTGAAGGAGTCTATCTCACCGAAAATATGGATGAAATAGTTAATCATCCGGATATTGAAATCGTTGTGGAATTAGTCGGCGGAGATGGTCTAATTCTAGAAGCAGTCATGGGGGCGCTTGATAACGGAATGCACGTAGTCACAGCCAACAAAGCTTTGATTGCTTTACACGGAAATGAAATATTTCAAAAGGCTCGGGAAAAGGGACTGGTGGTCGCTTTTGAGTCTGCAGTTGCAGGGGGCATACCGATCATCAAATCGATCAGGGAAGGGTTGTCCGCCAATCGGATTGAATGGCTTGCAGGTATTATTAACGGCACTTCCAACTATATCCTCACAGAAATGACGGAAAGTGGCGCAAATTTTGATGATGTGTTGAAAGACGCGCAGGATCTAGGCTATGCAGAAGCCGACCCTACATTTGATATTGAAGGTATTGATGCGGCTCATAAACTGACTATTCTAGCGTCTATCGCGTTTGGTATACCGTTGCAGTTCGATTCTGTTTATGTAGAGGGGATTTCCGCTATTACGGGTGAAGATATTACATATGCTGAGGAACTTGGCTACAGAGTCAAGCATGTCGGTATTGCACGCAACTCTGAATCTGGCATTGAATTACGAGTCCACCCGACTCTGATACCGGTCAGCCGCCTAATTGCCAACGTCAACGGTGTCATGAATGCGGTGTTGGTTGAGTCGGATGCGGTGGGGCCAACGTTGTATTATGGAGCGGGTGCCGGTTCTGAGCCCACAGCTTCAGCCGTGGTTGCCGATCTGGTTGATGTGGTAAGAACAATTACGACCGACCCGGAAAACAGGGTGCCGCATCTTGCTTTTCATAAAGATAATATAATTGACGCACCTATCATGGACATGAGCCAGGTTGAAACCGCGTATTATCTAAGAATGACTGTTACCAATAAACCCGGCGTCATGGCTTCAATTGCGACTATTTTTGGAGACAGGGATATCAGTATCGATTCTATTCTGCAAAAAGGGAGCGGCCATAGAAATGATGATGTTTCGATAATAATGCTGATCCAGAATACTCTGGAAGGTAATCTTGTAGAAGCAGTTACCCGTGTTGAGGAACTTTCTACCGTTAAAGGCCGAGTGATTAGAATTCGTATGGAACAACTTTCCTAATGCTGTTTTTGCCCGATGCAAAATAAGTTGATTTGTACGCTAGAATAACTCAATGATATTGCGATTCACCCATCAAAGTGCTTTAAACAAAACCTGTTGGTCTTCCGGGCTTTTGGGATTGGTGTCAGGATTGATGGTGTTCTGGGTGGGAATCCTTCCAACACCGGCTGTTGGTCAAATAGAAACTGTTGAAGAGGCAGGGCTGATCGACCTGGCTTTTCAGAGCGATATGCAGTATGCGATGCGGCAGATTCTAGCCAGGCTGCACGGTAGCCAAACGCCTGATTCCATCAGTGATTTGTCGGTTGGTCAGGAGCAGTTATCGGCAATAACCAGTCTTGAAAATAATCAGCTTTTGGCGCAGAACGATACTCAGCAAAGTGATTCAATACAAGCTCAATCAGATTTTGTTGCTGGTGATGGTGCTGTTTCTGAAGAAGATGTCGTGACTTTAAATTTTCAAGGCGCCGATATTAATGCGCTTATAAATTTGGTTTCTCAAGTCACTGGCAAAAGTTTTATTGTAGATCCTCGTGTTCGGGGCAAGGTGACGCTTGTTTCAGGAGGAGGTCTGCCAGTGGATCAGCTCTATGATATTTTTCTTTCTGTTCTTGAGGTCAGTAATTTTGCTGCTGTTGAGTCTGGTAAAGTAACCAAGATTCTGCCCAAGAATCTTATAAAACAGCACCCCACGCCGACTTCAGAATTTGGCTCGCCCGCAGATACGGATGAGCATTTTACGCACATCGTAACTCTCGAACATGCGTCGGTATCGGAGTTGTTACCAATACTGAGGCCTTTGTTGCCACCAACCGCACATATCGCTCCCCACGTTGGAAGTAATACCCTTATTCTGACCGGGACAGGGTCCAATATAAACCGGGCTATTAACCTGATCCATCGCATGGATCAGGAACAACGGGGAGTGGATATTCAGGTGATTTATCTGGAACATGCGGATGCGACCAAGATTGCACCGATCATTACCCAGACCGTTACCGCCTTTGCTGCCGAATCGGCCAAACAGGGACAGGCGCCTTCTTCACTTAGCGTGCAGATTGACGAAGGCCTTAACGCCCTGATTCTTCAGGCACCTAGTCAGGATTTTGCGGTTATTCAGGCTCTGGTTGATCAACTTGATATTCCCCGACCGGAAAGTACTAATGTTCATGTTGTTTACCTGAAATATGCGCAGGCCACTGATCTGGTCGAGTTGCTGACAGGATTGCAGCGTCCCGAAGCTGCAGATGAAACCGGGGCAGTGCGACGTTCAGAAGTAACAATTCAAGCAGATGAGCAGAGTAATGCACTTATTATTCTTGCAGAAGAAGAAGACTTTGAAAGTATCAAGTTTGTCATAGAAGAGCTTGATGTTCGTCGCAAGCAGGTATTTATCGAGACCATAATTGCCGAAGTTGCCTTTAATAAAGAATCCGAAATCGGGGTGGACTGGTCTGGAAATTATCGAACTGATGGAGGCGGTGATTTAAGCGCGAGCACCGGGTTTTCTCCTACGACAGGAGGGTTTCAACTTGGTTTTATTAACCGGTTTTTTCAGAATCTCACTGGGGATATCGTGCCGAATCTGGATATTGTTTTACATGCCTTGCGCAGTGACAACAATACCAATATCGTATCCACACCTAATCTTTTAACGCTGGATAATGAAGAAGCCGAAATTATTGTCGCCCAGGAAGTCCCATTTGTTACTGGCAGTTATACGTCATCAAACAGTTCTACTGGAACCGTGACTGATAGCGATGGAAATACTCAGACAGGTGTGGTGAACCCCTTTCAGACTATCGAAAGGAAAGATGTTGGCTTGATCCTCAAGGTAACGCCTCAGATTAATGAGGGTAACACTATTCGACTCGATATTGAGCAGGAGCTGTCCAACGTTAGCCCCACAACGATTCAGGGGGCGTCGGATTTGATTACGGATACCCGCTCCATTAGCGCGACCGTGCAGGTGGACGATGATCAGATAGTCGTACTTGGCGGATTGATTCGTGATGATTCTGTGGATACGGTTGAATGGGTTCCCGGTCTGGGTAAGTTGCCACTTATCGGTGTGCTGTTTCGTAAAAAGCGAAAGTCTGCCGTTAAGAAAAACCTGATGATTTTCCTCCAACCTAAAATAATACGTACTCCTGAAGATTTATCCAACATCACTCAGGATCGCTATGAGTTTATTCGAGCTGAAGAAATTGAGAGTCAGCCTGAAACGCGCCGACTTCTTCCAGACCAGCCACCAAGTCTGAAAGAGCTTGACTGGCTTGAGCCAAATGAAGATCAAGATCGCTGAACTAATTAATAAATCACACGTTTCTTGCTTGCTAGTTTTGTTGGCTAGTCGATACATGAATTTAAGGAAAGCCTCCTTCAACCGATGATTGCGGATTCAAATAGCCGATCACCTATTGAATGGCTCAGTGCCGCTGACTCTTCTGTTGTTGGACTTCTGGGTTACGGTTTTGCCAAACGCCATGGCCTGGTTGCAGTGTGTGAGAGCGAGGGCGTTGTTGAAGTCGTTTGTGTTGAGCCTCCTGAGGTCGAGATATATGCAGAGCTTCGTCGAAAGTTTAGTGGTCAACTGCGGGTTAATACTATAAGCCAGAAGGGCTTCGACTTTATCCTCAGACAGGCTTACGACAAGGGGCAGACCGAAGCTACCCAGATGGTAGATGACATGGATGGAGAGATTGACCTTGATCTGCTTGCTGGTGATATACCTGTCGCTACCGATCTTCTAGCTGCATCGGATGATGCCCCGGTAGTAAAACTAATTAACGCGCTGCTCACTCAGGCAATCCGTGAAAATGCTTCTGATATCCATCTGGAAGTGTTTGAGAGGCGTTCTTTGGTTAGGTTCAGGATTGACGGGATTTTGCGCGATATTGTAGAGCCGCAACGCGCGCTGCATGGAGCGTTGATTTCGAGACTCAAGGTTATGGCGAAGCTGGATATTGCAGAAAAACGACTTCCTCAAGATGGCAGGATTTCGTTAATGGTAGGCGAAAGACCAATCGACGTCAGGGTTTCCTCATTACCAACTCAATATGGAGAGCGAATAGTACTTAGGCTTTTGGACAAGCAAGGTTCACGGCTCGATTTGTTAAGTCTTGGAATGCCTGAATCTACCCTTCGAGTATTTGATGAGTTAATCAACACTCCACACGGAATATTTTTGGTAACTGGCCCAACAGGCTCGGGTAAAACTACTACGCTATACGCCGGGCTATCCAAGCTGGATCGCCATAAGAACAATATTCTTACCATCGAAGACCCGGTCGAATATGATCTTGATGGTATTGGACAGATACAGGTGAACAGTAAAATAGGCTTGACGTTTGCCAATGGTTTGCGATCAATATTAAGGCAGGATCCGGATATTGTTCTGGTGGGTGAAATCAGGGATCTGGATACAGCTGAAATTGCCGTTCAGGCGAGTTTGACCGGGCATCTGGTAATGTCCACGCTGCACACCAATACCGCAATTGGTGCAGTAACACGTCTTTTAGATATGGGTATGGAAGACTTTCTCATCGCATCCAGCCTGATTGGTTTAATGTCTCAGAGGTTGGTCAGGGTTTTATGCCCGGATTGCAAGCAAAATGCAGATCCTTCTCATATTCTCGGGACGTTAATGGATACTGTTCCCGACTCTGCGCGAGTATTTGAACCGTTGGGATGCGCGAACTGTGAATTTACCGGCTACAGAGGCAGAGTTGGAATTTACGAACTGATTAGTGTTGATAATACCTTACGCAGCATGATTCATGATCATCGTAGTGAGCACGAAATGCTTGAATATATTCGAAAGATTACGCCGAGCTTGATGGATAGTGGTCTTGATCGGGTTATAGACGGCACGACCAGTCTGGATGAAGTTGTCCGCGTTACCCGGGCAGAATAGAGATCGGATAACGGATGGCAGCATTTCAGTATGAAGCTCTGGATGTTAACGGCAGGAAATCCCGTGGAGTAGCGACTGGTGATAGTGCCAGACTCGTACGCCAGGCGTTGCGTGAGCAAGGTTTAATCCCGGTAACTATTGAAGCGGTGGAAGAAAGCCGCGGTTCAGATAAGAAAGCGGCACAAAATAATAATATAGGAAGTCGTCAGAAGTTGGGTGCCACTGATCTGGCAGTGATCACCCGGCAATTTGCTACGTTGCTGGATTCTGGTTTAACCATTGAAGATGCGCTGGCTGGATTAGTGGAGCAATCAGACAGCTATCGGGTTAAGACTATTCTTACCGGAGTCCGGTCTATGGTTATGGAGGGTCGCAGTCTGGCTGATGGCCTACGTCGGTTTCCAAGAGCTTTTCCCGAGCTTTATGTGGCTTCCGTAGCGGCTGGTGAGCAAACGGGGCATCTTGAAGACGTGCTTGAAAGACTTGCCGAATATACCGAATCCCAACAGGACATTCGTCAAAAAATCGGAACCGCGCTTGCTTATCCAGTGCTGCTAACGCTGGTATCAATTGTAATCATTATCGGATTAATGACCTACGTTGTCCCTAAAGTAGTAAGAGTTTTTGACGATAATGGTCAGGCTTTGCCTGTCCTTACTCGCGTTTTAATTTCGATCAGTGATTTTATGCAGCAATACGGTCTAATTTTACTGGTAGTCGTGATGTCGACCGCGTTGATATTTTCTATAATGATAAGATATCCGACTCCGCGTTTTGCATTCCATAGATTTATTTTAGGCACACCGGGTATAAAACGTTTATCACGCAGCCTCAACACCGCAAGAATGGCTCGAACGCTTGCTATTTTAATCGGTAGCGGGGTACCGCTGCTTTCTGCATTACGCAGCGCCTCTGACGTATTGATGAATGTTGTATTGCGGCATCACCTGGTACAGGCATCGGAGGAGGTGGAGCAAGGGGCCAGTTTGAGTCGTGCGCTATCACGAAGCAAGGTATTTCCGGCCATTTTCACCCAGATGGTCGCCAGTGGTGAATCCAGCGGCAGGTTGGCCGAAATGCTGGGCAAGTCCGCTACGGCTCTGGAAAAAGAATCAGAATCACGAATAGCCATCATCATCAGTTTATTTGAGCCGTTGATGATTCTTTTTATGGGCGTAGTGGTGTTGATTATTGTGTTGGCTATACTATTGCCGATTATCGATCTGAATCAGATTATCAGTTGATTTAGAATAGACTTTGATTATTTATCAGAAGAAATATGAGCTCTAATTGTTTTTTTATGCCTCAAGGAAGGTCGCTATGAATACTGTCAATACTCGGAAATCGCAACAAGGATTTACTCTGATCGAAATTATGGTTGTCGTCGTGATCATCGGAATGCTGGTCACGCTGATTCTGCCAAAGGTTCTTGACCGACAGGATCAGGCGGCGTTGATTAAGGCAAAAGCGGATATTCATTCATTGTCCAGTGCCGTAAAGCTCTATAAGCTGGATAATTTTAAGTATCCGGCTACGTCAGATGGTTTGAAATCGCTGGTGGGCAGTGGTTCGGGTAGCAAGGGATATATAGAAAGATTGCCTAAAGACCCCTGGGGGCAGGATTATCAATATCAGTATCCAGGACAACATATGGATTTTGATATCTGGTCTTTTGGTGCCGATGGCCAGTCCGGTGGAGCCAACGAAAATCAGGATGTCGGGAACTGGAATATCGACGAGGTAAAGTAGTTTTCCTTTATGCGCCTTTAGACGAATGGTTTATCAGTATGGGCATCGAAAGTCTGGGCTTTTTCGCTTTGGTGGGTTTACTTTTGTCGAAATGCTGGCGGTGTTGTTTATAGTAGGATTGATTATTTCTCTGGTTGCTATTCGGGTTAATGATGATCCCGAAACAGATTTGTTAAACGAAGCGAAAAGATTTTCAGCTTTGGTGGCGCTGGTTGGGGAGGAGAGCATTGTCAGCGGAAGAGCTTATGGCGTCGATATAGACTCGATTCAAAACTCCTATCGTTTTTTAATATATAAGCGGGGCTGGAAGGTTATAGAACAAAGCAATAACCCGGGGGAGCCCCTAAGAGAGCGTTATTTATCAGAGTCAGTCGGGTTGAAAGTTTTGCAGTCAGAATTAATTAGCTTTTCTTCAAAAGGGTCCGATTCCGAGTATGTTTTTGAAAATGATGACGAGTCTTTTGCGCCGGAGCCTGAAATTATTGTCACCCCGGTGGGAGCTGTCAGTGATTTCGAAATAGTTTTTCTGTCAGGTAAATTTAGAATTTTGGTGAAACCCGGTCTTGATCAGGACTTTAAGATTGTCAAGCTGGAAAAGAACTAGCAGCAATGGAGTGAACGTATGGGGGTTTACCCTCCTGGAAGTGCTTGTGGCATTGGCTATCATTTCTGTTGGGTTGCTCTCGGTATCCACTGCGTTATCCAGAGCAATCACCATTAACGAGGGCCTGGAAGAGCGCACTGTGGCGGTTTGGATTGCAGGCAATAAAATGGCGGAATTGCGGATGTCGCGCGCGTTTTTTGCGTCAGGGGAAAATTCCAGTTCAGTTAGTCTAGCGGGTAGAAATTGGAAAGTAGTGGAAAATTATTACTCCACTTCTGATCCTGATATTGCGCGGGTGGTCGTTTCGGTTTCTATTGAAGGAGAAGAGTCTAGCATTCTCAGTTCCACGGGTTATCTCGCTCGATATTTGGCTCTGGAGCAATGAAAAGAGTTAATAATTCAGGATTCACTCTGATGGAGGTTCTTATTGTTGTCGGAGTTTTTTCGATGATATCAGCTGCTTGCTATTCTGCGATTTCACAATATATCAATATTAGTGAAGCCCTTGAATCTCGTGCGAAGATGATTCAACGGCTTGATCGAATGTTTCTATTGATTGATAGAGATATTAGATATGCTATTCCACGTTCCGTTCGGCGTGATGTTGATACGCAGGAACCCTCTTTTATTTCGCTGAATACCGATGGTTTGCCCGGAGAGGTTATGAGGATGACATCAGCCTATCCCGGATTTAATGATTCCGGGGTAGTGTCGATTTATCGAATTGCCTGGCAGATTGATGGTGATCAAATATTCCGCAATGTATGGCCCAATCTGGACAATAATCGTGATGTTCAGTCTATTTCATCGCTGCAACTGGAAGGAGTCACTGATTTATCCATTGAAGAGTATTTTTGGTCTGATGATTATGGCTTGCAGGCATCGTCGCAGTTCGTGGATGAAAACCAGAACCCATCCGGCGTTAGGCTCACCTTATTAATGGAAGACGGCAGAGAGTATGAACGCCTCATTGATCTGGCGGATGGTTTATAGTGATTGCCGTTGGACCTCCGGGACCAGCCAAACCAGGTGGTGTGGCTCAAAAAGGCATTGCTCTAATAACAGTTCTACTAATTGTTGTTTTCTTATCAGTGTTTGCGATAACCGAAGCGGAGAAACAGGACATTTCTATTCGTAAAGTTTCAAATCTGGTGGAATCAGAACAGGCTTTTCAGATAGCTGTTGGTGGGGAGCAGTGGGCCATCAAGATGTTGGAAAAGGATATAAAGGCAGATTCTGAAAACGATGCAGGTTTATTTGTCGATCACGCCGGGGAGGCTTGGGCAAATCTGGGTCCCGGTGTGAAAGTCGAAGGAACCGAAAGCTATATGCGGGTCTCCATCTTTGATATGCATGGCTTTTTCAACGTTAACAATCTGATTCAGGGTAGAAAAGCTATCGAAGGCGATCAAAATGAACCTGAAGATGAATCTGAAAATGGCGATCGTTTGGGGCAAACGGGAGGTTCTGAATCGGGTGTCGATAACGATGATTCTGGTTCGGAATCGGAAGATACGGAATCCGCTGACGGCCAGAACGATGCGCAGAGTGATGAGCAGAAAAAGCCAACGCAACCCTCATGGTATTCAATTTTCCAATCGTTGTTGTTAAACCTTGAGCTTGATCCTTCTCTTGCGGATGCATTAGTAGACTGGATCGATACGGATGATGAGGTCAGCGGGGCAGAGGGCGCGGAGGATCAGTATTATCTTTCACTTGATCCGCCTTATTTGCCGGCAAATCAACCATTGGTATCGATTGGTGAACTTATCAATGTTAAGGGTTTTACGTCAGAAGTCTTGCAGGTGCTTGAACCATATATTATTGCTTTACCTGTCACCGGGATTGATAACCTGACTAAAATTAATGTTAATTCGGCTTCTTCGGTTGTGCTTGGCTCACTGGTTTCTCAACCGGGCATTTCCACAGATGATCTTGTTCCCCTGATTGAAATACGAGAAGCAGAGCCGTTTGAATCCACAGCTGATTTCAGCAGTTTGTTCGATAGCATATCTTCTGTGCGACTTAAAGCCGGCAGTCAGGCATTGCTGGATGTGAAAGCAGAGTATTTTTTCAGCCATAGCTGTGCACAGACAGGAAAGGTAGAATTGAGTCAATTGAGTTTGCTCCGTAAGGATTTTTCTGAAAAACGTGTTAGTGTTGTTTTAAGGTTGCGAAAACCGAGTTGCCCGGAGTTGGTAGAAACCATCATTCCCAAATCGTCTAGCTAAAAAGTATGAAGCTTTATATTTCCCTGGAATCACCTTATAACTGGGTTGCGGTAGGCGCAAAAGGACAGTTCCGGGAATCTGGAGTTATCGAAGATTTGGATAACTATCGTGTTCCAAAATCTGTGGAGCAGGTCATAGGGGTGGCTCCGGGTGAGACTATCGCCTGTCACTCCGTTCACATACCGGGTAAAAAGCGACGTTATGCCGAATCAGCTTTAGGATTTGCGTTGGAAGAAAGACTGTCAGACGATATCGAAAACTTACATTTTAAGCTTCTTTGCTGGGACGCTGATGGAACTGCAAGCGCAGCCGTAGTATCTAGACAACAGCTCACCGGCTGGATAGACAAGTTTCGTTTTAAAGGTATTAATCTGGACGCGCTGGTGGCCGATTATTTTCTGTTGCCGCAGCATCCGAAAGGTGATGTGACGATCTCGGGACCTAAAAATGATCGGATCTTTATTCGTGCTGACAAGTTTTCTGGACTGACGCTTGATGTAAACGGATTTGATTATTGGTGGCAAACCAGCGGTAGAAAATACCGATCAAGTGCTGTCACCGATCTTGATCTCGCTAAAAAACTTCGGGGTGAGATGCGTGAGTCAGGAGGCTCAACTCATGACTCGTCAGGGCGCAGCACGATTCCAGAGATTCGTCACTGGGATATTGGTGAGATTTTTAGTGAATGGTTGGCCAAAATACCCTTCCGGGATGAGTTGTCCACCTATAATTTGCTTGAAGGATTATTTGCTCCCAGTCATACCAGTAAAAGCTCCTACATTGTAAAAATTGCCGCGTCAGTCGCAGCGCTAGGCATTGTTGTGCATACTGGAACTATGATTTATGAGAACCGTATTCTGGAATCCAGAAAAGCTGAATTGACTGCCAATATGCGGAGTCTTTTTTCGTCTTATTTTCCCGATGAGCCCTATCTTGATCGCCCTACATCCCAGGTTGCAAACCTGATTGGGGATGTAAAACAAGGGCTGTCCGGGGATTCTCTATTTCAGAAGCTTTTGGGTGCTATTAGCCAAATTACCCCGGCCAATGGTGCTACTGTC
>Ga0055584_100006160_pt1 | contig 11761 bp, 15 predicted proteins | sample OSDHelmetaG_FD_58716 | JGI IMG/M metagenome (GOLD analysis project Ga0055584, IMG submission 58716) | Pelagic marine sediment microbial communities from the LTER site Helgoland, North Sea, for post-phytoplankton bloom and carbon turnover... | ecosystem: Environmental > Aquatic > Marine >... | reverse complement strand
CTCCTCCAAAACTTATTATATCGGTTGCTTTTTTACCATCATTTCTCGCGGATGTAATTGCGCTATTTATTAATTCCGAAATACCGTCAGAAATTTTTCTTTGCTCTAAAATAATGAGTTTTTCACTTACACCCATTAATTCTAAATTTCTTTTTATTTCAATTATCAAATTATCCATCGTTTTTATTATTTTTTGTTTCTAATGTTATTACGTAATGTGGACAAATTACTTTTTATAGTCGGGAGTTGCTTAGATACTATATCAAACTTGTCACTTAAACCTTCCTCACTAAAGTCATCATTATCAAAGACAATTTCTATAACTTCACTATAATTTTCCTCTTTAACCTGACTTAAAAACTCTTCTATCGCCGTATTAAGTTGTTTGTCTGTAGTATTACCAAAAACTTGCATAGCGACATCTATTAACATAAGTAGTCCAGTTAGTTTTAGTTCTTGTCCCGCAGATGACTTCCAAAATTTTAAAGCAATATCTTTAATTGGTTTATTATTCTCTTGTGCGACCTCAAAAGCCGACTTCATTAATTTACGTTTACTTTTAACTAATTCTTTTAATTTACGTAATATCCAGTCTTCTTGGGTTAATATCTTTTTAAGTGCTTCTGCCTCCTCATCAGTTAACTTAATCCAAAAAGATACAAATTCTTTTTCAGTTATTTCTTTACTAAATCTTGCGTTTTTCCACTTTTCTGCGATACTACCTATTACGTCATCAGTTATACCTACTAACTTTTTTGATGTTTTAAGTAGTGGTAAAGCACCAAATAAAATCTCCATACCTACTGCAAAACCTCCCTTCTCACTCTCATATGCTCTGTAGGCTAACGCACCGGCAATAGACAATTCTGCAATTATTTCGACAGCTAGAACCCCGCTAGCGCCTCCAGTAAAAATTGATGCAACGGCAAATCCCAATGCTCCGACAAGTTGGATTGTTACTCCCCAATCATCTATAAATTTATCTAATCCGGACCTTAAATCTGCACTATCATTTTCGTACTCATCACCACTTTGATTGTATAGTCCGTAATACTCAATCTTGGTTGTGCGGTTTTCGGTTCTCGGTACTCCTCCAACGGTCATATAACTAGATGTGTTTGGTTTCGTAATTTTAAATTTACTGTTAAATACTGTATTTTGACTATCTGTTAATTCATATACAGTACCTAATGGAAATAAATTAATTAAAAAATTTACGATTTCTGCATCATCTTTGTCTAATTTGGTTTTATACAAATCAAATAAATAATTTATATTTTTTAAGTCATTACTCTTAATAAATTTCTTTATGTTATCTTCGTTTTTACTTTTTAAATCTTGATGTATACCTCTAATAAATGAACCATCCACAATTTTAATCTGTTCATTCTTATTAACCCCTACAATAGTACTTTTATCTGGTAGTACGTAGTAACAATGTTTTTCCCACTCAAAATCATTTTTAGACCCCGGACATATAGATTCTTGACCAAATTTGCTTTTACAGAATTCAGGTGATTGATAACCGTCACATGGATTTGATTCTTTTGTTTTTGGTTTTGGTATTGTTTTTATATTATACCTACGGTCCATAACACTCTCAGGTTGCTCAAGTAAAGTTTTAGACCTATCATAATTCATGATATGTAAAGACCTAAAAACCTGTTCATTTAGATTATACGTACTCATAGGTTATGTTTTTATATAAATACTTGTGTAATAAAAAAAGAGTTATTATATTGGTATAAATAAATAGTTTGTCAAGAAAATGAAAAAAGCATTCTGCAAAGAAAGTAATGAGATAAAATATATTAATGACTTTGAAGTTATTGATAATATTAAAATTTATTATATGACTGATAATACTTCTTATGCAGAACATCAAATTATAGTTACCGATTTAACTTTAGAAGAACTAAAAGTTTATTACAGTAATCAAATTGAAGATAGTGTCTGTAACATAATGAAAACTTTTAGTAGTAAATTTAAGGACGACTTTGAAATTCTTCTTAGTAATATCCGTAGTCAAAGAGAATATCAGAAACTAAATTTTTTTGAAAAAGTAATTTTTAAGTTACGTAAGTGTATTCGCACTACCTCTATTAACACCTGAATCCCACTTACTTGTTTGGTCTATAGAGTTACCCTTACCTCTATTAATACCTGAGTTCCATACAGTTATGGTAATTTGATTTGCGGGTCCTCTAGTTAAACCGGTTTCCCATGTTGTGACAGATGAGTTTGTTGAACTGGAATCACCTGACGTGTCTGTTGTAGGTCCATCAGAACCTGTTGAGTCACCTCCTTCCTGTTCGGTCATCTCTTCTGTTGAATTTTCGTTATCGTCATATATTTCAGGGTGTTGTAGTCCGTACTTTTTAACTATTTGTCCAGCAACTGAATTAGCCTCATCTTCTATATCTCCTCCGACATTAGAAATTTTACCTTTTAGTTTACCATTTTCATTTTGTTGGTGGTGTACTAACTCATGAGCCACGGACCTCATAATATCTGTTAAGTATCTATCACCCGCGTGTACCTTAATATCTGGTGTGTTTGATTGTACATCGTCGTCTTCGTATTGGTACACTGCAGTTGTTTTTATCTCTCCTTTTTCTCCATCATCATCTCTAAACTCGATATCAACAGGATTTTTTATATTTAAATCGTTTTTTGCAAAATCAACAAACCTATCCATATGTGTTTTTTCATATGAATTGAATGAAGTTTTACCTTCATTAATATTCATCAAGTTTTTTATACGATTAATATTTTCCTGTAGTAAACTCATTATACATAAATATGTTAAATATTTTGTTTATTATCATAAACTATTTATATTTGTATTATGAAAAACATTTTTTACCTTTTTATTTCTCTGATTATCTTTACAGGTTGTTACCAATACTCTGAACCGACCTACCCTACTTTGGACGGTACTTACATTATCAGAGACATTACAGTTAATAGTACTAATATTGTCGATGGAGAATTATTGGATAGTTTATATGACTATCCCATGACTTTTATTTATCCCAGTCCAATTGGTGCTCTTGACACTTTAAAGTTAAACAAGTCTAGAATTCATATTAGTGGTAACCGTTTGTTTGCTGGATATTACTTGGAAAATGGTGGCGACCACTGGAGAGAAGAATACCCTCTAAGTATTACTCAAGATTTAATTACTCGTAGGTGGGTTAATCTGAATGTATCATACCATTCAACATTTAGAAAATATCTAATTATTGAAGATGGTCTTGAGTATCTTATTTTGGAGTGTCCTAAACAATATGAAGATGGTCCATACGGTAACGAATACAACTACTCGTTAACCCTTTACCGTGAAGGTGCTTAACCTAATAAATTTTTTATCCTCTCGATATTCTCTGTGAATTTTTCAGGGTTGTCTATTGCCCATTTCTTAATCGATTCTGGTAACTTAGACTTTTCGATTTCATTTATTAAGTTACCTGATATATGGGTTTTAGATTCTGATATTTGGTCGACAACCATTACATCGCCAAATAAATCATGTAATTTAGCTTTTAACTTAGGTGTGGGTGCAATAAAAGATAAATCGTATTGATTAGTGTTTGCCCAACTACGTAATAAAGATGCATCTAATCTTTCACCTTTTTTAACAGGTACTTCATTTACTAATTTTTTTGGTGATGCAACTACAGCAGCAATTTTTAATGAAGGTGTTATAATGACTACAATTTTATTTTCATCAAACCCAAAAAAAATCTCTTTAGTTAAAACAATCTTACCTAAAAGTTTGTTTATAAAATTCTCAAAATCACTTTTTTCTCTTTCAACATGTTGTTTTGGTTGAAAAGATGCAGATTCACTAAGACGGTATTTTGGTTTTTTTTGACTCATATATATATATAAATATACGTTAATTTAAATCTGAGCTAGGTAACCTACTAGAATATACTGTGTAGTATTCATTTAAAAATGATTTTAACTCACACTCTTCAATAAAAAACTCATCATCGTCATCAAAATCTAAATCCCATTCTTCGTCATCATCAAAAACGTCAAATTTTAAATAAGAAGTTTCATAACCAAAATCAGATAAATAACTAAATTCTATAGTGTCAAATCTCACATAATCCTCAAAATCGTCATTAGTTCTAAATTGAACTTCTATTACGTTATTGTCTTTATTAATAAAATTTGATATTATTTCTATAACTTCCATTTTTATAACATATAATAATTTATATATACAAATATATCGATAATGAGTAAAATACAAATTAAGTTAGATGAATACTATTTTTTAGATGGAGATTTAGTTGTTATTTTTATGTTAGATGACAAAAAATATAGGGAAGATGATATTTGTGAAGACCTTTTTGAGGAGTATGTAAGAAAAAGTGGAAAATTAGAATTTTTTGAAGATAGGTGGGATGGATATAAAGAAAGTCATTATACTCATGACTATGAAATGGATTACTCTTACTGGATAGATGAATTTTCTGAAAAGGGTGACATTACTGATTTTTTATACTATTATTATAAAACAAATAAAATACCAGAAGAAGTAGAAGAATGAAATTAATCTCAACAAAATTTGACAACGTTTATTTAATTGAGGAAAGTGTGTTTGACGATAACCGAGGTTATTTTATGGAGACATGGAATGAACTTAATTACTCCAATAAAAAATTACTGAGTGACGTACCATCCTTAATGGCTATACAAAATGACAACTCGTTGTTTTCCACTTTATTTGTCCAAGATAATATGTCGATTTCTAAAAGGTATGTTTTTAGAGGATTACACTATCAAACCGGTAATTTTGGTCAAGCTAAGTTATTAAGAGTTTTGAAAGGCTCTGCAATCGATTTTATAGTTGATTTAAGAGAAGACTCTAAAACCTATGGTAAATTTGATTTTTTTGAATTAAATGATAGAAATAAAATGTCACTTTTTATACCTTCTTATTTCGCTCATGGATTTTTATCATTAGAAGATGATACCATTTTTACATATAAATGTGGTAATTATTACGATAAAAAAAGTGAGGGTAGTGTAAATTACTCAGACCCAGTAATCAGAAATGTTCAAAATAATAAAGACACTATATTAGATGTAATAAGAACTTATATACCTTATGAATCAGAAAGTGATTTAATTATGTCAGAAAAAGATAGACAATCACCTAAATTTTTACACAGAAAGACTTAATTAAATTTATTAAATCTATTAAACATATCTTTTATTTCATTTTTTTGTGAAATAAAAGATTCTTTCAAGTCTTCATCAACACCCTCATACATAGAACTTCCACACTCTGTACATTCACCTTCTTTCATTTCTGAACCACACTCATTACAGGTTTGTATTTCAATTACTTCACCATCACCACCTAAATCTTCTTTTTTAGTAATTTTACCCAATTTACCCATAGTAATAGATTTTAACGTTTGCATAATTCCTGATTTTGGGTTTACTCCACCTCTTTCCGCCATTTTTATTCTTTCCATTTCTGCAGCATCTTTTAGTGAAAGACCAGCATCTAAACTAGGTTTAAGGATGTCCATAATATGTTGTTCAATGTGGTCTTTATATTCATCAGTTGTTACCTTACCATCACCGTCACCATCAAGATGTTTATGTAATTCTTCAGGAGAAAGTTCACCATCTTCATCTCTATCTGCGACCTCATATAAATCTACGTCCATATCACCTTCTGAGTCAAATTGGTATGCTGGTACCTCATCGTAATAGTCTGCAGTTATACTACCATCAAACATAGACATTATTGAGTCAATATCCATTCCGTATGAATCGTCTGAGTATGTCATATCTTCATCTCCGAATTGGTCGGGTCCACCTGATTCAAAATCATAAGCGGCTTCTACATCTGATACATCCATGTCATCGGCTGCGTATTCTTTAACGTCATCCTTTCCTAAATCAACTAAATCTAATGGTTCTATCTTCTCAAAATCATCCTCACCATCCTCACCATCCTCACCGGGTAGGACTATTAATTCCTCGTCTTCATTGGGTTTCTCATCTTCCTTGGGGTTCTCATCTTTTAATCTACCTTTATTTTGTTCATTTACCAAATGGTTTTTGTATTGACCAACTTCACCTCTATTGTTTACAGTTATACCTTGTGAGTCTGATGGACCTTCATCCTGTAATAATGGCTGCGGACCTGATGGGATATTACCGGTAGCATATCCGTTATAAAATGCTGAATGTGTCTGAAGAATTGAGTTTTTTTCTTCATCTGAAATTGTCATATATCCTCTCATGTCTTTAAGTTTTTATATAAATATGTTTTAGTTACCAAATAATTTGACATTCTAAATAAACATTAATACGTTTAAAACAAAAATGGATAAAACGAAATACTTCGATTTTGCTGAGGGGGCGGTGATGATAGATGGTTTTGATGACTGTGTAGTCGGTGTCTCTGAATCTTTCGGAGAAGAACCTCGTCTGATTTACTCAAAAAAACAAATTATAAATAAATTAATGGAGGATATGTCTGAAGATGATGCGATAGAATATTATTATTATAATATTGTCGGTGGTTATTTTGGTACACAAAATCCGATTTTTATTCAAGATATTTTGGATTAATTGAAGTAAAGTCTTATATTTGTTTTAACAAAAAGAACAAAATGACCGTACACGAAATCAGTGATTACTTCAATCAGACACCTAATATGGAAAAGGCTTACAAAGAGCACAAACCTATTGGTCGTTTGGTTCGTAGTAAGGTATTTAAATATACTAGTAGTCGTTACTACGATGAAATGGATATAACTTACAAAATCACTTACATTAAGGTTAATCGTAGTGCCGAGTTGTTGGTTAATATTAAAGTTTCTGGTACTATGGGTAGTATTTGGAAGAGGGATAAAAAGACTTGTATTACTGAATATTCTAAAGTTCACCGTAGTTCAAACCGTAGTCGCAATCAAGATATTCGCCGAGCAGTTCGAGACGATGTTCAAAAGTTTTTCCGTCTTTTCGGTATGGATACCTATAAGATTGAGATTGGTAAGATTAAAGTGTGTAAGGAACTTTAAAGTTTCATCATAAAGTACCTCAGTGCTAACGGACCTAATTTCCTTAATTCTCGGTTAATATTATTAGTACTTAGTTCTTGTTCCTTATCCTGTAGGTTTCTAAACGCAGCTGATATCATAACCTGTTGTGACTTCTCCGCAAGTTGTAACAGGTTTTCTTTTTCTTCCTCATCTTCAATTTGTTGGTAACTGTCCTGTAGTTCCTGTATTTTCAAGTATTTTTCCAAGAAGTCTCTACCACTCCAAGTAAAATCGGGTGATTGCATCATATTAACTATACCACTATCTCTTAACGCAATTAAGAAATTAAATACGTGGTTACCATTATCTACCTTTAAAATAGGTAATAATGGTTTCATATCATCAATGAAACTTTCATTAATAGTGGTTATAGATTCAGGGTATGTATCACCTATAGTACCCTCATTCTTATCAGGATAATCTGAATTTTTTAATATGTGTCTCAGTAAGTTCAAAGAACCTATTCTTTTGTCATTAGTATCAACAACAGTCCATGGTATTTCACTTTTTGATAAGTCAAAGACCTTTTCTTTATACTCAGTATAATCATCCCATTTTTCTAAAGACTTTTCATCATTAGGTGAAAATTTCCAATATTTTAAAGGAGACGATTTTCTTAAATCAAATCTTTTTTCTTGAGTTTTAGGTGTTATGGACAACCAAAATTTATATAAATCTACACCTTTATTAACCAACGACTTTTCAAAGTCGTTTACTGTATTTAAAAACTCCTCATAATCCCCTTCTTCACCATAACCCATAACAGGTTCTACAATACCTCTGTTATACCAACTACGGTCAAAGAATGTTATTTTACCCGGCTCTATAAATTTCTCATACCTACCAAACCAATTTTTTCTCTCTTCAGGTGTTGGTATACCTAGTGCAACTACATTAAAATATTTTGGGTCTAAGTATTTTGTTATAGTTCTAATTGTTGACCCCTTACCTGCAGTATCTCTTCCCTCAAATACTACTGCAATTGACTTTCCTGTTTTTTTTATGTGCTCTTGTAACTTTAAAAGTTCAACCTGTAAAGGTAATATTTCTTTTTTAAACGCTTTTTTACCTATAGAGGATTTTTCAGGTTCCTCACCACCATAAACTAACTCGTCCTCCACATCATAATCATCATTTTCAAATTCAATAGATTCTCTATTCTTTACTGAATTGATTAACTTTTCCAAATACTTTCTTGCGTTCGTTCTTGGATTACCTGATTTTAAAAATTTTCTATCTAAGTTTCTAACCACTAAGTCGGTTACTTCTTCATCGGGTAGTTGTGATAAAAGGTCATCCATTTCTAATGGGTCTATATCATTACTACGTAATACATTTATTAAACCATCTTTATTTTCACTCAAAATACTATCTACTTTCCACCTACCATTTCTTCCTTTGTAAATTGCCATACAATTACAATCATTATCTTGGTATTTAAAAAGTTTAGGTGAGGTTTTCTGACGACTTGATACTTGTACTGGTCTTAAAACACCGTCTTTTATGGCGACCATATCAATACCAAAGTGGTCTACGAAACCAAAATCGTTACTAAAATTTGTTACTTTGTAATGAGCACCCTCTAACGCCTCCTTAGCTTTAAGTTCAACTTGGTTACCAACACTTCGTACATTTTCCAAATCGTTAATAATTATATTTCTCGTTTCTGAGTCGGAATCTAATAATTTTTTTATTTCTCGGTCTAAATAATCTAATGTATCACCATCAAATAACTCAGTATCCCTGTTAAAACTTAAAATTCCACTTACTTCGTCAATTATTTCTTGACTGCTTAAAGTATCTAAGTCTAAATCTTTTTCTAGTTCCGAAATTTCGTCTAGTAATATTTTTGTTAGTATATAAGAGCGTGTAGTGTATTGAGTATCAACACGGTTTAGTACTGAATAGTTTTCGTCATCATCCACAATCATCTTCAATCCTTTGGTATCTACGTTAACAAGGTCTTGTTCGACCTCATCTCTCATTTTTTTACAGGCATCATACTTAGTTAGTATCTCATGAAATTTTTTTAATTCCAATTTACGTGTTTGGAATTGTTCAGAATCACCTGAGAGTGTTATGGTTTTACCAAAACTATGGAAATCATTATACATAATTTCTCTAAAAATATTAATAACGTATTTTTTTAAGTTTGAGGCATTTTTACCTCCGATTCCGCTTTTAAGTATACCACTTAATTTATTACAAAATTGTTTACCCTCTGAAAGAGTATTACAAGAGTTATAATCAGTATTGTTAAAATTTTCAAAAATTACTTCCTGTTTTTTTTCCATATCTTTAACCCAAATATCCTCGTCACCGATTAAGTTTAAAGTACTACCATTATCCCATTTAACATAATATAAAGGTTCAATACTCCAAGGGTCTTTACCTATCCCAGTGACTGTTCCTTTTGTACCAACAGTAATAGGTGAATATGGGTCACTCATAACAATTAAAATTACTCTATCACCTATTTCAAGATTTGGGTTAATATCCATACTCATAAAAATTATACGTTTATTATAAATATATCAACAATCTTAATATTTATTAATGTAAATTACTATTAATGAAAGTTATCTTAACTGAAATTCAATATAAAAAATTACTTAGAGAAAATTTTAAGTCTAGTATTAGTAATGTACTTAGTAGTATTAGTACATTTACTATCAAAGTAATTAAAGATGCGACTCAACAATTAAAATTTGATTTTAGATTTTTATTAACTTATGGTGCAGGTATTGGTGCAATATTAAAATCAGTATATGAATACTTAGAAGGTAACTTTATTGGTCTATCTACAAATGAAATCTCTGGATTAACTGTTATGGCTGTTGCGGTAGTTTTTTATGAATATAAAGATTTAAAAGAATTATTAAATAAAGTAGATAGTTCTAAATTATCTAACGCAATTTCATATACGGATAATTTAAAGAATAGATTTACACACTTACTAAAAGTTTTAGGACTTTCAGTACATAGAACATCGAACATTATTTCTTATAGTTTTTTAGTTCCAGTTCTTTCTATATTAATTGAAGTTATTACTAAACACGGTATAAATTCAACTCAATTTGATATGTTAGTTGAGGCTTTATCTACTTCTATTGTAGTAGCTGTTCCAGGTGTCGCAATAAGAGATATTTTATTTAAAGCTGGAGAAATAATACAAAACAAAACTAAAGATTTAGATATCTAAATCTTTTCTTAGTTGTTCTAAATCATTTTTTAATTTTTCGTCTCTTTCCATTGAATCACTAACTCTTTCAAAGTCACGTTCTCTTTTATTCCTTGAAGAATAATCAGTTCCAGTAGAATATGCTTTATTGTGGGAGCCAGCACTATCTAAACCCTTTTCTAATCTAATGAGTCTTTTGTGTAATTCTTTTAGTGACTTTTCAACATCTGACCATGTGTTAATTTCCTGTAATATAATTGTGTCAGATAAAATCTCAGGTAAATCATAGTCTACGACATCTGAAGTGTTACCATAAAGACCTTGTTCATTAATTAATGTCTTTATAACTCTATTAAATTGTGATTCAGTTAATTTAATTTTCATAATTATAAATATCTCTCTTTATATTTTTTAGTTAAAAAATCAGTTAACTCATCAATATCAGAGTATTCTAAGTTATGAACATTCCTATTTCTATTAAACCAATCCCTTATAGTTTTTTCTATCGGTTCGCGTCTTAATCTATTAACCCGTTTAAACCCTTTTAATTCCGCAGGTATTTCGTGAGGTTGCATATAATACTCCTTACCTTTTGGTCTTTCATCCTCCCTACCAATATAAGGGTCCCTTTCTTCTTCTGGTCTTTTCCAATCTTCCTGATAAATATGTTCTATCTCATGTGCAACATTATCATTTAAATCTGCAATTATATCGTACATACTTTTGGGGTATGAATTAGTATTAATATCTAAATTAATTATTATTGTAAATCCGTCATCTACAGTGTATGATTCTATTCTGTAATCTCCTTTTACGTTTGTATTCATATCAAGATTAAACTCGATACTAAAAGGAGGGATGTTTTTAAAGTCATATTCAAATTCCTCACCATCTGTTATTTGTTCAGGTAAATTAGTAGTTCCTAATTTTTTATCTTTTATTAAAAAAGTTAAAGTTCTGACTATTTCTCTAACAGGTCCGTCTGTAACTCCCCCTTCTATTAATAAACCTTCTAATAGTAATTTTCCTCTTTCCTTTAAATGCTCTTTAATTTGAAATACTAATTCCTCAACTATAGTACTTGGATTTTCATCTTCATAAAATCCTGTTTTAATTCTAAAAAAGTTTTTATTTACTAAAGTTTCTGCATATGGGATATTGTTGGTTTTAACAACGACCATTTCCATTATACCTTCATAATAATCTTTAAATTCTTCACTCATCAAATTCAAATATAATATCGTTAATCTTTAAATCATAGTCCTCCATACCAATTAATTTTGCAATTTTTTCAAATTCTCTACCCCATTTACCTCTATTATTCTTAAATTTTTGTTTAAATACTTCGGAAAAGCTTTCAAATTGTGAGTCATTAAAAAGTCTATTAAAGTCACCATCACCAATCTTTACGTTTTTTAGTACAACATCACAAGTTAATGCCTTATAAATTCTACCCATACTATTCATAACTGAAAACTTTTTAGGTATAAATTTAATT
>Ga0055584_100006159_pt1 | contig 11761 bp, 9 predicted proteins | sample OSDHelmetaG_FD_58716 | JGI IMG/M metagenome (GOLD analysis project Ga0055584, IMG submission 58716) | Pelagic marine sediment microbial communities from the LTER site Helgoland, North Sea, for post-phytoplankton bloom and carbon turnover... | ecosystem: Environmental > Aquatic > Marine >... | reverse complement strand
ACGCGGCGTCCGGCGAAGACCAACCTGCCGGCGGGGACCTCCAGTTTCTTGGCGACGGCGGAGGCGATCTGGTCCCGGGCGCGCTCCGCGGCCTGGATCGCCGCGTTGCCCATCATCAGCGTGACCCGTGACGAGTAGGAGCCGAGATCCACCGGCGTCAGGTCGGTGTCCCCGGTGACGCAGCGGATGTCGAACGGGTCGATCCCGAGAACCTCGGCGACGAGACCGACGAGGACGTCGTCCGAGCCCTGGCCGATCTCGGTGCAGCCGCAGAACACGGTCACGCCACCCGAGCGGTCAAGTTTCAACTGCACGCCGGAGTGCGGCATCTTGTTCCAGTAGATCGGCAGGCCCGCGCCGGAGAGGTAGGACGAGCAGGCCAACCCCAGACCGCGTCCCTCGGGGAGCTTGCCGTGACGATTCTTCCAGTCCGACCGCTCGACAACCTTCTCGATACAGGCCCCGAGCCCGATCGTCCCGAGCTGCATCCAGTTGGCCGTCTTCGTGTTGGGCTTTTCGAGCATGTTGAGCCGCAGCTCGGCGGGGTCGATCGCCAGCCGTTCGGCGATCTTGTCCAGTTGGACCTCCTGGCCGAAGCGCGGTTGCACCGTCCCGTGGCCGCGTTTGGGTCCACAGGCGGCCTTGTTCGTGAACACCCGGCAACCCTGGAAGCGATACCGAGGGACGTGGTACGTGACCGTCTGCAGCGCCCCGGTGTAAAACAGGCTTGCCACGCCGTACGAGCCGTAGGCGCCACCGTCCACCAACGTCTGGAGCTGCATCCCGGTGATGCTGCCGTTCTTCTTGACGCCCGTGCGAAAGCGCATCAGCACGGGGTGCCGGCCGCGATGGCAGTAAAAGACCTCTTCGCGGTTGAGGCAGATCTTGACGGGGCGGCCGAGCGTCATCGCCGCCTTGCAGACGACGATTTCGTGGCCGAAGATGTCGCTCTTCCCGCCGAAGCCTCCGCCGTTGGGGCAGGCGATCACGCGGATGTGCGCCGCCGGAATCTCCAGGACCCGCGACAGCGCGCGGTGCACGTAGTGCGGCGTCTGGGTGCTCGACCACAACGTCAGCTTGCCGTCGCGGTCCACCGTCCCGACCGAGGCGTGTTGCTCCATCGCTAGGTGCGTGTTGCCCTCGAAGAAGAAGACGTCGTCGAACACTTCGTCGGCCTGGCCGAGCGCCTCCTCGGTGTCGCCGAATTCCATGTTGACGCGTTTGTGGATGTTGCCCGTCTCGCCGTACTCGTGGATCCGGGGCTTGCCGGCCTCGAGCGCCTCCAGCGGAGTCGCGATCGTCGCCAGCGGTTCGTACTCCACATCGATCAGGTCGAGCGCCTCACCCGCCGTCTGCTCGTCGCGTGCGATCACCGCCGCGACCGGGTCGCCGACACAGCGCACCTTCTCGCCGCACAGCGCTTCCTCGTCCTGGCTGACGGGCAAGATGCCGAATTCGATCGGGAAGTCCTCGCCGGTCATCACCAGGTGGACCCCGTCGGCGGCCCGGGCCCGCGAGACGTCGAGCTTGACGATCCGCGCGTGCGGGACGGGTGAGCGCAGCAACCGGCAGTGCAGCATGCGCGGGAAGTCCAGGTCATCGGCGAAGATCGTGCGGCCGGTGACCTTGGCGCGGCCATCCACGCGGCGGCGCGGTTTCCCGACGACGTCGAAGGAGCGCTCGCTCATGCGTCGCGCACCACGGCCTCGACCGACTCGAAGATCTGCTGGTACCCGGTGCAGCGGCAGAGATTCCCGGAGAGCGCCTCGCGGATCTGCTCCCGGGTCGGCTTGTCGATGCGATCGAGCAGTGCCTTGGCCGTGAGCAGGATGCCCGGCGTGCAGTAACCGCACTGCGATCCGCCGTGGTCCGCGAAGGCAGCCTGCAACGGGTGCAACCGTGCGTCTTCCGCCAGGCCCTCGATCGTGGTGATCTCCCGGCCCGTCGCGTCCAGCCCCAGGCTGAGACAGGAAAGGATCGGCTCGCCGTCGACGAGCACCGCGCACGCGCCGCACTCCCCGAGTTCGCACCCGTGTTTGGTGCCGGTCAGGCCGAGATCCTCACGGAGGACCTCCAGCAGGGTCTTGTACGGCGCGAAGCTGACGCGATGGTCTTCGCCGTTGACCCGCAGGGTCGCGTGCACGTTGTCGCGGTTGATCGTCTTTAGATTGTCACTCAAGCCCGGCCCCTCAGAAGGGGTCGATTCTAGCAGGCTCGCGGGCGGGTCATTCGTCCGAGTTGTCGGACTCCTCCGCCGCCGGTCGTCGCCGTCGTCGCCGTCGCCGCCGTCGCCGAGGGCGATCCCCATCGCCCGTTTCCCCGGTCTCGCGGGGTTCCTCGTCGGTCGGGCCGTCACCCTCCGCGGTCACGTCGGCGTCCTCGTCGCGGCGCTCGGGCTCTTCCGCGGCGTTTCCGGTCCCGACCGTGCCGTATCGGTTGGGGGTTCCGTCGTCCTCACCCAGCTGCGGGACCGTCGGCAAGGCAGAGAAGAAGTAGTCCTCGTCCCAACCGTTCTCGCCGGGTTTCGGTTTCGGCGGCGCCGAACTGCTCTTGGCCTCGTCTTCGGTTTCGGTGCGCGGCTCGTCGGACCGGTTGCCTCGGCGCCCACGACCCCTGCCGCCGCGCCGTCCGCGTCTGCGGGAGCCCTCTTCCCGGCCACGGCCGGGCTGCTCGGTCCGGTCACGCGGTTGCTCATCGCCCTGGCGATCCCGCTGCAGCTCCCGGAGTTCAGCCTTGTAACGACTCCAGTGCTCCGTGGCGGAAGCGAACACGCCCCCCCAGGAAGCCCCCAGCCGCCCGAGGATCCATACCGCCGACGGAAGGCACTGCCGTCGCAGGAGCGACCGCTTCGAGTTCCGGCGCAGGCGATCGTGGGGCACCATCCGGAACAGGGTCATCACGATCTGCCGGCAGGTTTCCTGGTCACGCCGCGAAATGCGCAGCCGCACCGCGAGCGGGCGCAGCGTATCGTCCACGAGATCGCGCGTGTTGAGGCCACGGGGCTGCTCAGCCTGGCCGGCGGATGTCCAGCCGAGTTTCCCGGCAATCGCCGGCAGCAACATGGCCGCAAGGATCTCACCGAGTTCCGGCTTGTTGCCCGCTGCGGTCCTTTCGTCGAGCCCCTCGAGCAGGCTCAGCAGGAGTTCCCGGTGCGAGGCATCGTTGGCGTACAGCGCGTGAATCTCCGGCAGGATCACCTCGAACACGCCGTGTTCGAAGAGCAATTCGAACGAACGGCGCACACGCCCGCCGAGACAGAACCGGTTGATCTCCTCGAGGATCCTCGGCGCGGCCGCCTTGGGGATGTCGCCCTTCGTCGCCTTGAGCGCTGCGAGGGTCGTTTCCTCGATCGAGAGGTCGAGTCGTGCGGCGAACTTGATCGCACGCAGGATCCGGATGGGGTCCTCGCGGAAGCGCAGTTCCGGTTCGCCGATCGTGCGCACCAGGCGTTGCTCCAGGTCGGCGAGACCGTGCGCATGGTCGATGACCCTGGCCCCCTCGAGGTCGTAGTACAGCTGGTTGATGGTGAAGTCCCGGCGCAAGGCGTCCTCGGCCAGGGTGCCGAACACGTTATCGTCGCGGATCATCACATCGTCGCCGTCGGAGTCGTCGTTGCCTTCTTCCTGGGACCGGAAGGTGGCGACCTCGATGATCTTGCCGTCACGGAAATACACATGGGCGAGGCGAAACCGCCGGCCGATGACCCGCGAATTGCGGAACAGGCGCTTGACCTGCCGCGGCGTCGCCGAGGTGGCGATGTCGAAGTCCTTCGGTTTCAGCCCGAGCAGCAGGTCGCGGACGCAGCCTCCGACCATATAGGACGCGTGCCGGTACCGCGTGAGCCGCTGCACGATCTTGACCGCATCGGGGTCGAGGTCGGCGCGCGGGATCCGTCTTTCGACGATCTCGGGACCCTCATCCTGACGGAGCGGGATGGCGCCAACGGCGACGGAAGATGCGGGGCTGCGGCGAAAGAGATTCCAGATTCGCTCAAACATACTCAGTTTTTCTGCCAGCCACGGGATGAATATACCAACTAAACCGCGTGTACTCCACCGAGAACCCACCGGGACATCCGGCCGGTGGATCGGCTAAAATGCCAGGTGAAACCTCTTTTTCAGGGGCCACGTACCACGAAGCAACCTGATGAACACGATAAAGAAAGCCGAACCCATGGACGCAAACCAGCTGATCGCACACCTCAACGCGATCAATATCGGTGACCTGGACGCCATCCGGGGCAAGCTGCAAGAGGCCTCCCAGGCGTGCCACCGGATCGAGCAGCCGGACCTCGCGGACAAGCTCGACGAGGCCGTCGAGGCGCTCGACCGTCTGGACCTGAAGACCTACCGCCGCCGGGTCGAAACGGTGGTTTCCAAGCTCGGGCACATCCGCGCATGAACGAGGCGGCCCAGGTCCTGGTGATCCTGTCCCAGGTCGCGATGGGGCTGTCGCTGGCCGCCTGCGCCGGCCTGCGTGCTTTCCTGCCGATGTTCGTCGTCGGTGTCGGCGGCCGGCTGGACTGGATCCCGTTGACCTCACATTTCGAGTGGCTTGCGACCACGCCCGCCTTGATCGTCTTCGGCGCTGCTGTCGTGGCCGAGCTGGTCGCGGACAAGGTGCCGTGGCTCGATAACGTGCTCGACCTCGTGCAATCGTTCGTCAAGCCGGTGGCCGGGGTGGTCGCGGCCGCGGCGGTCCTGCATGATTTGACCCCGCTGCAGGGGACGGTGCTGGCCATCGTGCTGGGCGCGGGAGCCGCGGGCGTGGTGCATGCGGGCAAGTCCACCGTACGGCTGGCCTCAACCGCGGTCACGGGCGGTGTCGCCAACCCGGTGTTGTCCGTTGCCGAGGAGGGCGGGGCGTGGACACTGGCCCTTGCGGCGATCTGGGTCCCGCTGATCGCCGCCGCGGTGGTTCTGGTGCTCGCCGTTGCCGCGTTCCTTGCCGTCCGGCGTCACAGGTTGCGAGCGCGCGACCTGCGGCCCGCCTGAGGAGACTGACATGGGCGAGAAGCGTTCGGGGTGGTTTTACGTGTTCGTTTCGTGCGGGGTGCTGCTCCTGGCGGGTGCGATCGTCATCGGTGTCGGGACGGTCATGACCGTCCGCTGGGCCAAGGACCTCAAGGACGAGTTGGAAGACCCCGTCGCGCGCACCAACCAGGCAAAGGAACTGTTGGCCACCGAGGAACTTCCCGCGGGGTACCAGGCCTCGATGCACGTCCGCCTACCGTTCGGGCTTGGCCGCATGCTGGCGCTGACCGACGGTGAGAAGGTGTCGCCCTCCGACCCGCTGTCGAATGGGGAGCATGTGTTTTTCTACCTCGAGGGGCCAGGCTGGGACGAGGACTGGAAGGCGTTCGCGGCCGGCGGCGACCCGCCGTTCGACAACCTCGATGCGTTGAACATCAACGTGGACGCGCGGGAGCGGATAGCGACCGGCGAGTTGAAGGTCGGCGCGATGGAGTTGTTCTACGCGGCCAATCGTGGCGAGATCTCGGGTGAGGGCTTTCACACCGACGACGGCGTGTTTTCGATCGTGCTGGTGCGCTGCCCCAACGGGGACGAGCACAGCCGGACGATCCTCTGGGCCGGCCCGGCCGCCGACGAAGGATCGGAGGATCCGGTCGCGGGGACCACGGCGGATCCCGCGCGCATCGCCGAGATGATGGGGCACTTCGAGTTGTGCGCTGGAACCGCCGAGGCGGCTCAATCCTCGCCGTAGTCGATTTCCTTGCGGCGGATCTGTAGGCCCGCCAGCACCAGCATCAATCCCGAGAAGACGATGAAGCCGGGAACCCCGATCCACAACGGGACGGGCTCGGAGATGATCTCGATCGGCCCTTCGGAGATGTCCACCGGGAACAGCGACTGCAGGTAGAAGATCACGCTGAATTTCTTGAGCAGCGCCGGCAGCAGCGTGTTGACGCCTTCCCAGAAGAACACGACGAGCGCAGGGATCACCGGGTTCTTCATGAACAGGCCGGCGACCATGAAGATCGCACCGTATCCCACACAGGCCATGGCGATGATCGCCAGGTAGGCGAGCAGATGGCCGCTGGCCGCGAAAGCCGACCCGGCGCCCAGGTGCACCTGCAACGCGATGAAGCAGATCGTCGTGACGGCGCCGAAGGCGACGAGCGTGCCGACGAGCGCCGAGAGGAACTTGCCGGCGACCAGGACGTCACGACGAACCGGCGCGAGGAAGTAGTAGTGCAGGCTGCGGTCGAGAACCTCCCCGCGGAACAGGTTCATGAAGACCCAGACACAGGCGAAGTAGAGCGTCGTGCGCAGGATCGCCAGATGGAAGATCGCCGCGAACAGCATCGTCGCGCCGCCGGGCCCCTCGAATTCCCGCGGGATGTCGTCGAACGCCGTCGTCACCGCGATGAAGATCGTCACGATCACGAGCGGTATCGCCGACATCATGTACAACGGCAGGGCTCGCGAGCTGAACAGGTTCTTGCGGATCTCGAGCCTCAGGATACCCACGATCTGTCGCCACCACAGTGCGTTCATGACCCGCTCTCCTGGGTGATCAAGTACTGATACACGGCGTGAACGTCGGCATCGGCCGGTGTCACCGATTGAACGTGCAGGTCGTTGTCGAGCACGATGCGGTTGAACGCGACCAGGAAAGAGTCGGCGTCCTTGGTGCTGATCAGCAGGCCGCCCCCGTCCTCGTGGACGCGTGCCTCGACGACGTTGTCCTGCTCGAAGACCTTCGCCGCGAGCAGGCTGGGCTTGTCGCAGCGCACCAGGATCTGAAGCGGTTTGCCGGACACCTCGGTCCGCACGCCCTGGATGTCGCCCTCGGCGACGACATAACCCTCGTTCATCAAGACGACCTCATCGGAGATCAGGTCCACCTCGTGGAGGATGTGGCTCGAGATCACCACGTGCTGGCCCGAAGCGGCGATCTCGCGAAACAGATCGATCATCTCGGCACGAGCCATCGGGTCGAGCCCGTTGAGCGGCTCGTCGAGGATCAGCACCGTCGGTTCGTGGCAGATCGCCTGGGCCAGTTTGATGCGCTGGCGCATGCCCTTGGAGTAGCCGGCGACCCGGCGGTTGGCGGCGTCTCCCAGGCCGACCCGATCGATCGCTTTTTCCGTCAACCGGGTCGCTTCAGCGTGGGTCTGCCCGTGTACCCGGAGGTAGTTGTAGAGGAACTGCCTGCCGTTGGTGCCCCTGGGGAACGAATCGAATTGTGTGCAGTAGCCGACGTGCTGGAACAGTCTCTCGGGGTTGTCCGGCCGAACGCCGAGGATGCGGATCTCACCCTGGCTCGGCCGCAGCAACCCGGTCATCAGGTTCATGATCGTTGTCTTGCCCGACCCGTTGGGGCCGACAAGGCTGGTGATTCCCGGTGGGATCGCGAGATCCACTCGGTTCACCCCGAGGACTTCACCGTAGAACTTCGACACGTTGTCGAAGGTCAACTGGTCGTTCCCCGCACTCACGACTTCACCACTTCGTAGGCACGGATCTTCTTGGCCATCAGCACGATGCAGAAGGCCGAGAACGAGAGGATCGACAACCAGGCGGCGGGGACCGGTATCGCGGAGTTGTTGGGCAACCCGAACAGCGTGGCGCCGACGATGGTCACCATGCCTCGCATGTCGATGATGCTGCCCCAGTCCGTCCGAAGGATCAGGTTGATGACCTGGCCGATGCTCGGGAGGACGATGAAGATGAGGATCAGCGAGAGCCGCGCGACCGGCTTCCACTTCACGTAGGCCGAGATCGCCAGGCTGATCACGCACAGCAGCGTGATCCAGATCCACGACGTCATGAACACACCGAAGCCGACGCTCCAGTACTGCTTGATCCAGGTCCATCCGCCCATGTAGCACTGGAACAGGAACAGCAACATCCCCGGGATCCAGGTCACCAGGGACAGCATGATCAACATCACGGCCGACTTGCCCAGCACGTATTCCCAGCGGCCGAACGGCCGTGACAGGTACAGCGGCAGGCCGTTGTTGCGCAGATCCGAGGAGATCAGCGCCGGGCCCAGCACCAGCGCGGTGAGGTAGGCCACGATCGTCGACGGGATCATGAAGAACCCGAGCGCCTTGCTGGCGTTGATCTCGAAGACCCCCTTGAGGGCCTCCGGATCGAGTCCGATGCTTTCGAGCGCGCCGAGGTTGTGGGGCAGGTAGATCAGGATCGGCAGCACCAGGAGCGCCCATACTCCCCACAACGCGAGGAACACGATGAACGCCTTGGAGGCGAAGACTTCCTGGTAGCTGTAGGCCGGCAGCACGAGAAAACGCGTGCGGCGCGGCGTTAACCGGCCCTCGTACGGGCCGTACCGCCGGTCATACACCGCCATGGCTGACCCCCATCGCTTTCAGGAAGATGTCCTGTAGCGAGTCGCGTTTGTAGTCCAGGCGGCGCACCTGCATGTTCTGATCGGCGGCGACCTGGTAGATGTCGCGGATACGGATGTTCTCGGGCAGCACCGTCTTGATCTTGCGGTCGTTGAGCACCGCGACCTCGCAGCCGAGGTTGCCGACCGCCTCGGCGAATGCGGCGTTCCCGCGCTGGGTTTCGATCTCGATGAACCGCAGGTTGGCCTTGCGCTCTTCTTCGAGATTGCAGTACGTGGCGATCTCACCGTCCTTGAGGATCAGCACCTCGTCGCAACACTCCTCGACATCCCGCAGCAGGTGCGAGGAGATGACCAGGTTGGCCTTCCCGCTGTCGCGGATCTCCTGGATCATCTTGATCATGCGCGCCCGGTGCGGCGGGTCGAGCCCGTTGGTCGGTTCGTCGAGGAACAGCAGCCGCGGCCCATGGACGATCGCCTGGGCCAGTTTGGCCATCTGTTTCATGCCCAGCGAGTAGCTCTCCAGCTTGCGGTAGCGCGCCTCGTTGAGTCCGACGTAGTACAGCGCCTCGTGGGCTCGCTCGAGCGCGGCGCGCGGGGGCAGGCCGGACAGCTCGGCCATCAAACGCGTCAGGCGGACCGCGGACATCCCCGCGACAAAGGCGTCGCGTTCGGGCATGTAGCCGATCAGCTCGCGGATCGCGGTCCCGTCCTTGAGGATGTCGCGCCCGAAGATGCGCGCGGTGCCCTCGGTCGGCGGGTGGAACCCGAGCAGGCAGTGGAGCAGCGTGGTCTTGCCGGCGCCGTTGGGGCCCAGCAGGCCGATCGACCTACCGGAAAACGAGCCGGTCAAGTGCTTGAGAACCTGGTGGCGGCCGAAGCACACCCCCAGGTTCTCGAGTTCTATGACTGAGTTCATCCCTATCCCCGGTTCGGGGCCGGACAGGACGGGCGAGGTTTACTCGCCCATCTCCGCGGCCGCATGGGTCAGCAATTCTTGCATACCCATTAAAGAATTGAACCGGAGAAAGGATCCAAGGGTGGACGACAGAAGTCCGCCCTGCTGTGAGTTGACGAAGACGATGCGGTCGGTTTCACCGTAGGCCAGCGCCACCGAAGGTTCCATGTTGCCCGAGAACTGGTCCAGGACCGACTGCTGATCCTGTGAGAAGTTCTGGGACATCGCGCCCAGCGTGCGAGCCAGCGGCCCGAGCACCGAACCCAGATCCTGGTAGACCACCGCCGAGAAGTGAACCTCGGCGTCGGCCGGCAAGGCGGCCTGGAAGCGGCCCGAGTTGACCAGCGTGAGGCCGTTCTTGCGGTTCTGCAGCGCGCGGTTGATCAGCCCTCGAGACGATCCGGCGACCAGGTAGCCGTCGACGTAGGTGTAGTGCACCGACAGGCCCACATCGCGCGACGCGATCTCGTAGAACGGCACGCGGCCATTGGGATGCTCGCGCATCTCCAGGCCCTTGATGTTCGCGCCGGCCTCACGCGCCTGCTCGTTGATCAACTCGACCATCTGGCCGAGCGTTTCCTGCAGCAGCTCGGGGTCGTAGACCTCGAGGATCATCTTCCAGGAGGGGACCGGCACGACCGGGCCGTCGAAGGCGACGGCGAACTCGCCACCGAGCGCGGCCAGGAAGTCGTCTTGCAGGTCGATCCCGGTCTCGGCCTCGAACTCGGCCAGGCCGCTGTCGAACGATCCCGACGAGCTGCCGGCCATCGCGAACAGCTCCTCGACGACCGAGGACGGGTCGCGCATCAGGAAGCCTGCGGCGAACGATGCGTTTCCGCTGACGAAGTCGAGCGCGCCCATCGGGGCCGGCTCGGCGAGCCAGGAGGCGAGGCCCTTGCGCGGTGCGTCGAAGCTGACGACCAGGCGGGTCTCGGTGCGGTCGCCCTTGACCTTGCGTTCACCGATCAGGTGCTGCAGGCCGGCGAGTCCGAGCGTTTCCAGTTCCTGTTCGTCGTCGGGGATCAGCGAGCCCAGGTCGGCCGCGACGATCCACTCGGCGCCGTCGCGGTAGAGCTGGCTCAGCGAGGTGTGGAACTTGGTGCCATGGAAGGCGCTGCGGCCGGCCTGCATGCCGGACGCGGCTTCCTCGAGCCGGTTCATGGTGTTGGCCGCGACGAGCACGCCGTCGTGACTCCAGAACAGCATCTCGGAGGCGCCGGCGGGAGCAACCGCTAACGCCAGGTCACCCTCGATGAGTTGGATGTTGGCGCCGTGTTCCTCGATATCGGCGCGGATCATCGCCGCGAAAGCCTTCTCGTCGCGCAGTTCCGCAAGGATCGTCGGTTCGGAGACTTCGCCGTCGCGTTGCGGCAGGGCGAGGACGACCTCGCTGCCCAGCGACGCGCCGTACGCCCGGACGTCGTCAATCAGGTCCGCGATCTTGGACTCGGCCTCGGTGCCGCTCACTTCCTCATTCCACCAGTCGGCGAGCATCTCGTTTTCGGCGATCTTGGTTTGCAGCATCTCGTAGCCCTGGCCGATTTGCTCCGCGATGTTGGGGATCGCGACGTAGACCACGGTGTCCGCCGGGGCGCGGTCGAGCAGCGTCGTGTCGTAGCGCAGCGACGGCCAGTCGAGCTGTTGTTCGATCTCGCGGATGGCGTTGGTGGCCTCGGCGAGCATCGCGAGGTGCCGCAGCTTGTTGCGGCTCCACTCGATTTCGTCCTCGACGCGGGTGCGGCCGAGCAGGGCCGTGGTCGTGGTCTGGTCGCCGGGGGCCAGCAGAGAGTGACGGTCGGCGGTGTCGACTTCGACCGAACCCTCGATCACCGTGACACGCGAGCCCTTGATCCCGGAGTTGACCGCGAAGACCGTACCGGTCACGGCGACGTCGGCGTCGTTGGTTTTTACGAAGAGGTGGCCGGATCCCTGCGGGGAAGCCTCGACGATGATGCTTCCGCGGCCCAGGTCCACGACGCCGTCGCCGCGACCGCGCTGCCAGAATTTCTTCTTGTTGTAGACGGCCAACTCGGCGCGCTCATCGACCTCGACCAGCGAGTCGTCGGACATCCGGAAGACCGCGTTGGAGTCCTTGCCCGTACGCAGCGCCTTGACGTCGTTGAACGAAAGCTGATCGCCCTCGTTGACGGGGATCGTGCCGTCGTCGGTGACCTGGAAGACCTGGCCCTCGACGCGCTCGATCTGGATCAGGCCCTCGGCCTGGATCGTGAAGAGGTCGGTCTTGATGTCGAGCCCGATCAGGGCGACGACGATGACCGCGGCGGCGGCAACGCGCCAGCCCCAGACTTCCACGGCGCTACGCCGGCGGCGTTGCTGGGCGGCCGGTCTGTGGGCGCCACCCGTGCGCGCGTCCTTGAGCGCGCGGCGGCAGGGGACGCATTCGCCGACGTGGTCCTTGAGCAACATCGCCCGGGCAGCGGAGAGCTCACCCTTCACGTAGGCCGGGAT
>Ga0055584_100006158_pt1 | contig 11761 bp, 6 predicted proteins | sample OSDHelmetaG_FD_58716 | JGI IMG/M metagenome (GOLD analysis project Ga0055584, IMG submission 58716) | Pelagic marine sediment microbial communities from the LTER site Helgoland, North Sea, for post-phytoplankton bloom and carbon turnover... | ecosystem: Environmental > Aquatic > Marine >... | reverse complement strand
TAGTAAAGGAGCCTGGCACCTTTGCCTTGCCTGGGAGCCTGGCTCCTTTTTTCTAATGCCTTGTTCCGTAATGTGGCCGTCTATTTGAAGACCGACCCCACCCCGTAGGCAACCGAGGCGGCAACAACGCCAACCAATAAGGTTTCGATAACCGTCCACAGATACCACCGCTTACTAATATAGCCACTAAATACCCCCAGTACGATAAGTGCCCCCGCCGAAAAGCCACACGACAAATAAAACGCCTCTCGTGGCACATGCACGATTAGATACGGGATCATTGGAATAAACCCAAAGACACAAAAGGAGGCAAAGGTCATCACGCCATTCAACAGTGGGTTGGTATCGATATTGGTCTGCTCCCCTAGCTCGTCATGCATCATAAAATCTAGCCAATAGTCGGGATAGCGCATAAAGATCTGCGTCATAGCTTCGGCATCGTCTTTCGAGAGCCCTCGTTTTTCTAACAAGTATAGCGTTTCTTGCTTTTCGTAATCGGGATTCTCCCGAATTTCATAACGCTCTTTCTCGCGCAAGGATAAGATTTTATGATTGTTGGCGCGTAATGATATATAGTTTCCTAGACCCATCGACACCCCATCTGCAAAAAGATTCGCTAGCCCAAATAATAAAACGGTAACCACACCCAACTGAACTGTCGACTCGGTACCTAAGTACGCACCCGAAAAGCCAGCGACGACGGCAAACGTAGTGACAATGCCATCGGTACCGCCATAGACAATTTCTTTTAGGTAATCGCTGCCGACCGTTTGTTTATGCTCGGTTTTTAGATGATGATGAAACGTGTCTTTTGTAAACTCAGTCGTACTTTCCATACAAATACCCTAGATCAAAAATACGCGTTTAACAACTTTTCTAAATTCTGCATACATGTCTGCATAGGATAGGGACCATCGGATTCCCCGAACTTTTTTAGCGTATCAGCTCTAGGAAATACGCTTAGCCTGATGCTGCATCTGTGTCTGGAGTAGCTCCCGGTGTTGGTGTTAGTTTTTGAATGCGTTCCTGAGTCCACGTCAACCACTGTCCCATTCGAGCGCAAGCTACCTCCTCTATTCCAACGCAAGCTATAGGCCCTCTAAGCCTCTTATTTTGCTTTATATTTCGCTTAAATTTTTCTATTTCTATCGACAACAAATCCCGCCTAGCCATTAGCATCTCCATTGTATCAAAGTCAGTCCGTCCTGTTTTAAATTTGACCCACATATCTAATATTTTTTTTTCTTTATCTAATATTTCTTTTTCTTTTTCTTTATCAAAATCAAACACATCCTTTATCGTATGGGCATATCGAATTAGGTATACCGCATCAACCATAGCAACCATTGTGGGACTATTATACTCTCGTACCACTTCCTCTAGGGAGCACCCCAACTGCCACGTTTTCAGAAACAACTCCCGCAGATTCTGACTCATACATATGGCTTTAAACGAGACGTCATCTTTATAGGTTATGGACATTATCCATTTCTGTATTAAGTAGCTTTTGAGGCCTTCAGACTTAGGATTTAATAAAAAGGCCGTGTTAGCACATTCAAAAAACAACCTAACCCGATCAGCCCTATTCTTTGGATATAGATTATCTGGAACAATCACCTTATATATCTCTTCGATTCTTGAGGTATCACACCACCTAAATATAGCGTAGGCTAGGTGTTTGAGATCATTATGTGAAGGGGGCGCCCATAGAAAAAATGCACCTAAATACGTCTCTAGTAATCCTGAAAAACGTTTAAACTTTCTAGAGGGGTCACCCTTAATGACTATATCTATGATAGACTGCTGTCTTTCTTGACCAGATATGTTTAAAGAGAGTTTAGCGAGGGGGTGAACCTCAGTAGGACAGAAACCGGCTTGTAATGCCGCCCTTACAGACGCTCTACGCTTTTCAAAAATATTCCTTAGAACATCCATATCACCTGGCAGCAATTGTTTAAAAGTTTGTTCATTAAATCCTTCAGCTAGCTCATCAATATCGACTCCGGCCTGACACAATAGATTATAAATTCTATCAAAAAATGACGCCACTGTATCATGCCCCAGTTCACTTATAATACGTCTTTCAGCTTTGATATATTTACATAGCTCCTCTATAAACATTATGGAAACCCGTTTCACTCCTAAATCGTACCCCAGCCTGTTAACATTGATGGTTGGGGTGATTAAGGTACCCGGCTGTATCTCCATCAAGCGATTAATTGCCATGTTAATTCTTATACACATCCCTTCCATAGAACGATTTTTTGTGTATCTTACCTCAGCTATAAATGTCGATGTCGGGTCTAGGGCCATTCTGTCAGGTGGGGGTGGCAATGGAGGTATTCCTGGTAACGGAGAGACCTCTGGAAGCGGCGGTAAGCTTGACGATGGGAATGGAGGTGCTCCTGGTAACGGAAAGCCCCCTGGAAGCGGCGGTAAGCTTGACGATGGGAATGGCGCTTGAGGTGAAGGCCCTGAACTACCCATGGCACTGGCTCGGCTCTTCTTATTAAAACCGCCTTTTTTTACACTTAACATTCGCTCCCAGATCCCTTTACTCGATGGATTTCGATCATTTTTAACGACGGGCTGGCCCTCTTTGGGCGTGCTCTTAACCGGCTCTTTTCGATAGACCTCGAACGACTCGCCACCAATTAAGACAGGGAGTGGGTTATGCTCGGAATCGGACTCTTTATAAACCTCTACCGGAAACTCGTCGGTGATCACAAACAAATTATTTCCATCCTCATCGATCGGGTTCAACTCATCGCCAACCGCATGTTGTTGTGGATCGATAAATAGAACCTTACCGTCCGGCGTTACACAACCTAAACTCATGTGCCATTGGTTACTACTGGCTAGGTCTTCGCCGATGACATTAATTTTTCGATGGACCCAAAATAGTTGGAATTTACCGTTCGCCTTGAACACGTCGCTTTCACACGCTTCTAGGCTATGTCGTGTAAAGACCCTCTCTTTTCCATCGATCGTAAACGTCGTGGTCCGATCCTCATTGAGTGTCGGTCGATGACGTTCTGAGGCGTCGGCTTTGACAAAGGTTCCGGATAAGGTCTTTATAAATGCCGCACAGGCCGATACACAGTTCTTAACTTGTCTAGACTCGACTTGCGCATCCGTGGCATCGTCTTCAATGTAATTAATGGCCTGAAACCACGACATTGCTGCCGATTTAGTGACCCCCAGACGGAGTAGGATCTGAAATAACTCTGTATCGCTTTGATACGTGCCCTTATTGAAGGTGTTTAACGCCGCGATAAGTTCGTTGATTTTTAAAATAGCGACCTGAACGACCATGGATGTGTCATCATCTGTACCCAGCTCTTGGGAATAGGCCATTAATTTTTTGATGTACCCATCGATATCCGCAGGCCCCATCTTACCTTTTTTGATGGGGTCTAAAATATGTTTTAATCGGTCAAATATCTCTTTAGCCTTAGGCTTCTCCTCATGGGTTTCGGCTTCGATCTCATCTAAGTTGTCCATGGCTTCCGCTAGGCTATCCAATTCCTGTTTGTAGACAAAACATACAACCCTGGATTCGATACGATTGATAAAGTCCTCCACAAACTCATTTTCTTTGTAAAGTGCAGACTTCTTAAGCGCCGGTATACCGCTAAAGGCTTTAATCATTTCAGGGATCCGCTCTTTAAAAAACCTAAACAGTAACGACGATGGAAGGCTGGCCATTAATCGATCCGCCCAGTTCCCGTCATAGTCTACTGTCGGAGCGACCACAATATCATCTTCGTCGTCATCAGACGAGCTAGGACCCTCTTGCATCTCAAGGTCCATTTGGGTATCAGGTACTTCTTGTTTAACCTCTTTTTTTCGTAGGCCGGCAACAGGTGGCGATACTCTTTTTCCAGGAGACCCAGGCTTCGCATATAAACCAGCATAAACGGCATCACTTAGTAGCCATTTCAACAACGGCGCTATCGGTACTCTAGAGGTCATATCCATTAACTTCAATCGATTATGAGGGGCTCCAGATCGTCCTTTTCGTACGATTCGCCCAACCTGTTGTAAAAAGCTAAATGGAGAACTTGATTTAAGCCACACAGCAGAATCCAGTTCCGGGATATTACTTCCCTCTCCCAACATATTCACCACAAAAACGATGGAATGCGTTTGGTTGTTTCGCATTTTGCTTACAATCTCTTCACTCTTCTTACTATTCTCACTAATTAAATAGTCGGCATAGACGCCGTCCAATTCTGGGTCCGCACTAATCTGCTGCTTAAATTTTTCACAGAGCGCCCTTGCAGAGGATTGATTATAACAATAGACAATCGTACGCCTAGGCTTTGAGCACCCTTCCAGTTTACCCCAAAACTCGGACTTGATCTTATTGTAGATTAGCTGTTCGCTTCTTTTTTGATCTTCTTCAGTAAATCCGTTGGTCTTATTCGGAATCTTATGTACGGCCCCCTGATAGGCAAAGGCATCCTCATCGTCGATCAGTTTTTCTTTAAGGCCCTCCCTTTCGGGTTTAAAATCGTCTCCAGGGTACATCCCCCTAACATAGCTTGATATTTTTGCTTCTCGGTGGTCCTTCTTAGGTTTTTCTGGAGGAGCAGCGGGGGCCAACGACGTTGTTTCAAGTTCCTCCCACTCCCAGCCATCCTCATCAACGACAGTGACAGGAGCAGGCTCTACCCTACGTACGTCTTCAAATCGACACCGAGCCACATCTACCTCTTTATACTTTAGGTATCCATCAACGTCCAAGGTTTGAACCCGGTGAATTAATCCTGCGACCATCCCCTCCATCAAAGGAATAATCACCGTGGGATCGCCAAAGACATTGGTTAGCGGCTGATCATTTTTGGGGCCTTTTGGAGTGGCCGTACAGCCCAACAAGTTCGCCTTAAATAATTTCTGTAAATTTAATAACGCTTCGGTACGTTTATTTTGCCGGGCTTTTTCTGTGGGTTCAGTGCCTTGTATTGGGTCGTCTTCCATATCGACGTCCATACATTCATCATCGACAAACCCGCCCAAATCTTGATCGATGTCCATGTCGTCAGACTCCATTTTTTTAGCTTGTCCAATATGGTGCGCTTCGTCTACAAAAATGGTATCCACTTTTCCTCGTTTATCTTTAAACCTTTTTAGCAGCGTCATTAACGCTCTGGCGCGATCGCCCTCCTTACCCTCAATCGTTAAAAACGAATCGATAGTGGCAAAGAAAAACCCACCATCTTTTAAGATGGCGATAACTTGATCATCAACGGGGACACCTTCAGACCTTGTTAGTTTCTGCCATTTTTTTTCGGCATGATGATAGCGGTAGTAACGCCCTTCACTATATCGAAGCATCGGCCTTGTACACCCATAACTTACAAAATCATTGGCTAACTGCTCTACAATGGCTTTTTGGTTATTTAAAACAATCTGCACACTGTTTTTCTTTAACAACGACCTTAAGTATAGGGTAATGTAGGCCATCAAGGTTTTCCCAAGCCCTGTTTGGGCAATCAGCAACGCCGATTTTTCGTGCTCTAGAGCTTCTAATAACCGGGCAATGGCATTCTCTTGATAACGGGTGGGGGTTAAGGCAATTTCAAATAGTGTCTTTAATATAGTTTCGCCGGGTACGCTATCACAGGGAGCAGAGATCTCGCCAGGATCAGATTCATCTACGGATGCTGACGGGCTACCGCTACGTGCACGGGGGGTTAATGGCTCAAAATGGCTGCCCTTATATAAAATGTAATGTAAGGGGCCACCCGGGTCGGGTTCAAATCTACAAGTATCTGGAAACGTGTATTGACCATCAGACTCATAGACAATTTGAATATTTTGATTCATTTTATAGGCGAGAAGTCCCATGCTAAACTCCGATAGATAATAGCTGGACTTTTTAAGCTCATCTGGAAAATGCTTTCCGTCTTCCGATAAGACGAAACGCAAGACCATCTTTGGGGATCGTAGTGTCGCGTCTAGTTCACACCGCTCTTTTACCAAGGCCATTAGCCCGGGAAATGCTGCTGAATCTGCCTGCTTATCCATGCGCATGATAATGGCATCAAAATGAGCGTCGACAATATCCTTAACGTAAATCTCTGATGGGTCTGTACCTCGTCGTTTGGCCTCACTTTCAATTTCGTCTTTCATGGCTTGGTAAAACAGCACTTTTTGCTGCTGATTTTTGGCTTGGGCTGGACCAGCCGCTAGTTCAAGATCTGAAACACCAGTGCTCATCACACTAAATTCCTCGTCGCGGCTGTCCGCCCGTTTAGTGGCTTGTGAATTTGGCGGATCTCCATCGATTTGCATATCGTCATCATCACGAGAAAGGTCTTCACATCCGCGCTTTCGGCTTTCGGCGTGACGTTCAGCGCCAGCGTCATTCGCAGCACCACGCCACTGCAGGTACCCTGCGACAATCACCATGGTTTCTTGACTCGAGAAAATAGTCTCTCTAACGGACTGTCTTTCTTGATCTAGTTTCGGTTCAAGCTCCCTGATCTGTTCTTGGGTTATGTAATAGAGCCCAGCAGGGGCTGCACGAAAGTTTTGTCCAATACTGGCGTCCGGGTCTGATACTGCGATTTTGATAATTTCTTGTTGGACCAGACGCTTTTGATTTCCATCCAAACCCAAATATTCACTTGATTCAAAATACCTGGAGATATCCTGACGTTGTGTTTTCGCTATGTCTCGGTCCCCTGTGAATCCCAACCGATCCTCTTGTGCACGCTTAAAATACTGCATAGAATACAGGCCACAATTTCCATCCCCCCGAACGCTATGACGGTTCCAATCTGACGGATTAGCGCTTGGCCCACCTACAGACTTGTCATCAGGTGCAATGGACATGTCGTCTCTAAGCACTATTGAAATAATTTTTGTAAGTAAGCCCATCTTGATTCAATTAATATCAAACATCTCTTGTATAAACTATCCCACAATGATAAAAAAAATAGTCAAGATAGTAAAATCAAACCAATTACAGCATACAACTTATCATCACCATTTAATTAACTGATCAAAGCGTCTAGCTTAAACATCACCTACTCATACCCCTTAGCTTGCAGCTTAAAAAGACGGGCATAAACCCCTTTCCTGTCTAATAACGCATCATGATTGCCTTGTTCCACAATGTGGCCGTTCTCTATCACTAAGATTCGGTCGGCCATTCTGACGGTTGGGAACCGATGTGAAATGACGATACTGGTTTTCCCTGCGGTTAGGGTTGTGAATCGCTCAAAGACATCTTGTTCGGATTGGGCGTCTAGGGCGGCGGTCGGTTCGTCTAAGATTAAAATGTCCGCGTCTTCTCGCATGAACCCTCTAGCTAAGGCTATTTTTTGCCATTGGCCACCCGAGAGCTCTTCGCCATCGTCGAACCAACGACCTAGCTGTGTGTCTAGGCCACGGCTGAGCTGCTCGATTACGGGTTCAGCGCCACCGTTCTTCACGGCGGTCAATAGACACGGTTCATCCGTCAGTCGTTCGACATTGCCAAGGCCTACGTTTTCTCTGACCGTAAATTGGTACTGATTAAAATCTTGGAATACCACACCCAAACGCTTGGTTAGTGCCGTTTGATCCCAATCTTGTAAATCGATGCCATCTAAATAGATGGTGCCCTCGCTAGGTTCGTAGAGGCGGCAAACGAGCTTAATAAAGGTGCTTTTTCCAGCGCCGTTGTGACCAACTAAGGCTAGCTTTTCGCCGGCAGGGACAACGACGGAAATATCTCTTAACGCCCACTGTGATTTACCCCTATACTGAAAGCCTACCTTTTCAAATCGTAGTCCCTTTTCTTCGAAATGGACAACAGGCGACTCAGGGGCCACTTGAGAGCTACGGGTTTCGATACTTAAAAAGGCAAATAGGTTCGACATATACAGGTTATTTTCGTACATGCTCCCTAACGAGATAAGGGTACTTTGAAACGCGCCCTGCCCTTGTCGGAATGCCGCCAAATAAAAGGTTAAGGACCCAAGGCTTATGGCGCCAAGCGCGGCACTAACGGCCAAGAAACTATAACAGCCATAAAAAGAAACGGTCGACAGCTGTGCCAATAGATAGCCCCATATCGATTTTTTGACCGCCAACTGTTTATCTTCCTTATAAAAGGTTGTCGATAGACGCTTATAACGGCCCAGTAATACCTCTGATAGGCCGAGACTCTTTACCTCTTTTGCATGGGCATCGTTACTAAGCACGACCTCCAGATAGTTGAGACGTCGGTTATCTTGCGAGCGCCAATTTCTAAGTCGGAACCCCATATTAGAGAATTTCATTTCGGCCACAGTCCCCGGGATAGCGGCAACCATTAAGCCTAAAACGATCCAGGCACTGTACGTTGCAAGCGCCCCAATATAACTTAAAAAGGTAATTGTATGCTTGGTCACATTTAAAAAGTCATTCACCATCGCTGCAGGTCGGCTAGAGGCATTTTTACGTGCCCTTACCAATTGATCGTAGACGTCTGGGCTTTCAAATTGTTGTAAGTCGAGCGTTACCGCTTTTTCTAAGATGATGGTATTTACATGGTAACCCAGTTTCAGACCCAGCAGCTGTTGTGTGGCGGTATACCCTTTATTTGCGCCATTCATTAGCACAACGAGCACCCCTTCAAGCAAGACGAACTTCACGCTTAGATCGATATTTTTATCAACGACGGCATCGATTAAGGATTTTCCGATATATGCCACCGCCACAGGTAAGGTTGCCGAAAAAAGGGTGGCGATGATAACCAATAATACCAAGCCTGGCGCGGTCTGCCAGGCCAACGTTAAGGTGGGGATGCTGAATTTAAAGGCGTTTCGTAAGGGTTGAAAGACTGTCATGGGGATTATGGTAGCTGATAATTGGGGGGATGTCTCTATTGAATGCGCTATGACGCTTGTCGCCCGCCCCCCTTTATTGATAAACTCTAAAGCATGACAGAACCAAACATATCAGACATTTTTGACCCGTCCCTATGGACCCCCGTGCCAGGCTTTTCGTTTGAGGATATTACCTACCATCGTGCAAACGACCAGGGTACGCTACGAATCGCCATTAACCGGCCCGAGTGTCGTAATGCGTTTCGGCCCAAAACCGTTGATGAACTGATTACCGCACTCGAGCATGCGCACCAAACATCGGATGTGGGCTGTGTACTATTAACCGGGAATGGGCCGTCCCCTAAAGATGGGGGCTGGGCCTTTAGTTCTGGCGGCGACCAAAGTATTCGGGGGAAAGATGGCTATACCTACGAGGCGTCTGACGACCCTGTGGATAGCGTCAAGATGGGACGCCTACATATTTTAGAGGTACAACGCCTAATTCGCTTTATGCCCAAGATTGTGATTGCGGTTGTGCCTGGCTGGGCGGTTGGTGGCGGGCATTCGTTGCATGTGGTGTGCGATCTTACGATTGCATCTAAAGAACATGCCGTTTTTAAACAAACAGACCCCGATGTCGCCAGTTTTGATAGTGGCTATGGATCGGCGTATTTGGCCAGACAGATTGGCCAGAAACGGGCCCGGGAAATCTTCTTTTTAGGCCTAAACTATAGTGCGCAAGAGGCGTTTGAGATGGGGATGGTCAATAAGGTTGTACCGCATACCGACCTAGAAACCGTCGCCCTTGAATGGGGCCTGTTAATTAACGGAAAATCGCCTACCGCGATGCGGATGTTGAAGTATGGGTTCAATTTACCTGATGATGGCTTGGTGGGTCAGCAACTTTTTGCTGGGGAAGCGACGCGCTTGGCTTATGGTACGCCCGAAGCGCAAGAAGGGCGTGACGCTTTTTTAGAGAAGCGCGACCAGGATTTTACGCAGTTTCCTTGGCGGTATTAGGACTTAGATCCGACGTTATCTAAGCTGGCTATATGAGACGCTTGGTATAAGGGGCACAAAAGCGGCATCCTCTCTTTCCAGGCTCTATATTTTTGGGCTACCTGGATACTTGCGCATGCCTAGTATCCTGGCTACTTGATAGTATCCTGGATACTTGAGTTTATAGTATACTGACGATACCTATTAGTCTAAGGAGGCGCCATGACAACCAGTTTAGAAAAAGCCACATTCGCCGGCGGGTGCTTTTGGTGTATGGTAAAGCCGTTTGATCAATATGATGGGGTTCAATCGGTTGTGGTTGGGTATACGGGCGGGGTGTCTGAGAACCCGTCTTATGAGGATGTTGCCGGGGGACACACAGATCATCTTGAAGCGGTTGAGATTACCTTTGACCCGACACTGATCTCGTACGACACCTTACTATCGTTATTTTGGCAGCAGATTGACCCTACGGATGCGGGCGGCGCGTTTGCGGATCGTGGGCATCATTATACGTCGGCTATTTTTACGCATTCTGAGGAACAAAAGATCTTAGCGGAACGCTCTAAACAAGAACTAGAAGAATCTGGTCGTTTTGACGCCCCTATCGTAACGGTTATTCGAGACGCTATGCCGTTTTATCCGGCCGAAGAGTATCATCAAGACTATTACAAAAAGAATAACCTTCATTACACTATGTATCGGAATGCGTCTGGCCGCGCACGGTATCTAGAAGAAACTTGGGGTAACGACTCTATCAACGGCCTTTAGCATTCCGTTTATACTTAAAACGGGCTATTCCCATTAGATGAAATAAAAAAACCGGTGGCCTGTGTTTGAGTTGAGCTTATACCGTTTGTGACAAGGTCTAGCACGCTAGTTGTCACCCTTACTTTATACATCGTAAAATCATCTAGATCGGCATTGGGTGTTAGCGTATACGTTTTATCGTTGTTACTGGCTACTGGGGCAGCGGTCATTTGGACACAGGTTGAAAAACTATCCTTAGAGACTTGTATACTACCAGAGCACGTCGTATTCGCTGTATTTGTGGTAACGCTGGCAGTGCTAATGGTCTCGCTAAACACAAGCACGATGTCGGTCCCTCTATCTTGCTCTATCGTAAAATCACCTGGTGTGATACTGCTGATCGTCGGGGCCGTTCCGTCGTAGGTAAGACTTATCGATGTTGCTGCCGAATTCGATTTTGCGCCACTTACCGCATCGGTTGCTTTTTGTGCAGGAAGTGCCACCGTTACGACACCATCGGTTGTAGGGGTTACTGTAAAAAAGAACGCCGTATCATTACCTGTACCTATATCGGGGTACCATTTGTTACCGTCACATCATTCAATGCAAAGCCGGAGACGGCCTCGCTAAAGGTTACAAATATATCGATGGGGGTATCGTTCGTTGTGCTGTCGACAAGCGTCGACATCGCTACAGTTAAAGGCGTTGTATCGTAGCGGATAGAAAATGAGTTAGACGCCGTATTCCCATTTTCAGAGGCATCTGTTGCCACATTTTGAGCGACATTCACCCCTACTGTACTGGGGTCGGAAGCAGGTGTAATCGATGCGGTGAATATGCGCCCAGTCGTTGTTTCTGCCAAGTTTCCGGCGGTTCCGTTTGTAACGCTAATATCGCTAAGGGTGAACCCGTCCACAACCTCACTAAAGGTAACCGTAATCGTAAAGGTGTTACTGGTAACTAACGTAGCGTCACTAGAGGTAAGGGTGACGGTTGGGCGTGTTGCATCCGTAACGACCGTTTCTTCCGTTACATTTCCTGTTGTTGTAAAGGCAATTAAAGCGCCATTAAACGCCCTTGATACAAAGGTTAGGTCGGATGTAATGCATAGAATATACTTTGTCTCGAAATCTAAATTGCTACTAGGATTTAAGGTGCAGCTTGTTGTGCTAGAACACGTCACAACCGCATCTATCGCCAAATCGACA
>Ga0055584_100006157_pt1 | contig 11762 bp, 15 predicted proteins | sample OSDHelmetaG_FD_58716 | JGI IMG/M metagenome (GOLD analysis project Ga0055584, IMG submission 58716) | Pelagic marine sediment microbial communities from the LTER site Helgoland, North Sea, for post-phytoplankton bloom and carbon turnover... | ecosystem: Environmental > Aquatic > Marine >... | reverse complement strand
CCCCGGGATGCGATGGAAGCGGGGATTGCCACTGTGCATCAGCATCTTGCGATGATCCCGTTGATGTCTGTCAGTCGGAACTTTTTTATGGGCAATGAACCGGTAAAGAAGATTTTGGGTATGCCGTTTTTTGACCATGAAAAGGCGAACACCACGACGATGGACGCGATGAAAAAGATGGGGATCAATCTGCGTGGTCCTGATCAGGCGGTTGGCACGTTGTCGGGCGGTGAACGTCAGACAGTGGCAATTTCACGGGCTGTGCATTTTGGTGCGAAGGTGCTTATTTTGGATGAGCCGACATCAGCCCTTGGGGTGCGCCAAACGTCCAACGTTCTGGCGACCATTGATAAGGTTCGCAAACAGGGGGTGGCGGTGGTTTTCATTACCCATAATGTGCGTCACGCGTTGGCTGTGGGGGACCGGTTTACGGTGCTGAACCGAGGTAAGACGCTTGGTACTGCGATGAAGGGCGAAATCACGCCTGAGGAATTACAGGACATGATGGCCGGTGGTCAGGAAATGGCGACCCTTGAGGGGAGCCTTGGCGGCACCGTTTAGGATAAAAATCAACCGTTAGAACAAGAGCCCGCACATAACATTTGGTTTGTGTGGGCCTTTGTCGTTTTGTGGGCCTTGCTGTTTGTTATTTTATAAAATAAATTATTGCGAAACGACTGGGGGCGATCAATGCGAAAGCGGGCTGCGGCACGGCAAGCTGATATATTGACGGTGTTGAAAGCATCGGCGCGGCCTATGACTGCCTATCAGATTCTTGAACACCTTCAGATGGAAGAACCCGATATTGCCCCGCCAACGGTGTACCGTACCTTGTCGGCCCTAACCAATTTGGGCCATGCACACCGGTTGGAATCGATCAAGGCGTTTGTGCCGTGCCGATGTAGTCACGTTGAAAGCGTGCCGGTCTTGGCGATTTGCGAAGATTGCGGGTCCGTCGAGGAGTACGACGGTAGTGACATATTACCAAAATTGACCGGGCTGACGGATCAAACTGCCTTTCGGGCCGACAGATATATTGTTGAAATCCACGGGCAGTGTGGCAGCTGCGCGGCCTGAACCCTATTGTTCAAATTCAAACGGAAAAACCATGAAACAAACACTTTCTATTATTGCACTTTTCGCCGCGGTTCCTGCGCTTGCCCAAGACTCTCGTGAGTTGGGCGCCCATGAACACGGTGTTGGTACATTAAACATCGCGATTGATGGAAATTCTGTCGCGATGGAATTCGAGGCACCGGGTGCAGACATCGTAGGATTTGAATACGAAGCGCAAAGCGATGTTGATCTTGCAGCTATTGATGCAGCGCTCGAGAAGCTTGTAGCGCCTCTTGATTTATTTGTTTTGCCGAACGCGGCCGCCTGTTCTGTTGTTGAGGCGCGTGCAGAACTTGAAGGTGGAGATGATCACGACGACCACGATGATCATGACGACCACGATGATCACGATGATCACGATGACCACGACGATCACGATGACCATGACGATCACGATGATCATGACGACCACGATGACCACGATGATCATGACGACCACGATGATCACGATGACCATGACGACCACGATGACCATGACGATCACGACGATCATGCAGATGAAGCGGGCCACACTGAATTTCATGCGGAATACATGTTGTCCTGTGATGTCCCCGATGCGTTGACAGACATTGAGTTCGCCTACTTTGAAACCTTCCCGAATGCATTGGAGGTTGAGGTGCAGATCATCACGGCTGCGGGCGCGCAAGCGTTTGAGGTGGAACGTGACGCACCTGTTCTAGATCTGGATCGTTGAACGTAGGTGATGGACACTGTTCTAGAGATATCTGAGGTCGCGTTTCGCTGGCCGGGGCGGTCAGCGTTTTCGTTGACTGTTCCCAACTTCGCGGTTTCCAAGGGAGAAACGGTGCTGTTGTTGGGGGAAAGCGGGTCGGGGAAGTCGACATTGCTATCCCTGATCTGCGGAACGATCCTGCCTGATCAGGGAAAGGTGGATATCTCGGGGGTTGATATTACGACGCTTAACGGCGGCGCGCGGGACAGGTTTCGCGGGGAACAGATTGGTGTGATTTTCCAGCAATTCAATCTGTTACCGTTTGGGTCGGTCGCTGATAACATTTTGCTTCCACTTAGATTTGCACCTGCGCGTCGTAAGCGGGCAGGGCACATGGAACATGGGGCTGAAACATTGTGTACGGCACTTGGTTTACCAGACGGTGTGACCCGTTCAAAAGCGTCGATGTTGAGTGTGGGTCAGCAGCAGCGGGTTGCGGTTGCACGGGCTTTGATTGGACAGCCGCCATTGATCATTGCGGATGAGCCAACATCAGCATTGGACGCCAACAGCCAGTCGGCGTTTCTCGATCTATTATTCAAACAGACAACAACACATAACACGTCGTTGTTGATGGTTAGCCATGATCCGCGACTGGGCGAACGTTTCGACCGCGTCATTCGTTTGGAAGATATCGCCCAGATTGAACGGTCTGCCGCATGATTGTCCGGCTTGCGATCGCGTCGCTTTTCGCGCGCGCACTGACTGTGGGGATGACTGTTTTGGCCATCGCCCTGTCGGTTGCCTTGTTTCTTGGGGTGGAGAAGGTGCGTACGGGCGCCAAGGCGAGCTTTGCGGATACGATTTCTGGGACAGATCTAATTGTCGGCGCGCGATCAGGGGCGGTTCAATTGTTATTGTATTCCGTGTTCCGTATCGGGAATGCGACCAATAACGTGACGTGGGAAAGTTATCTCGATATTGCCGCGCGGTCTGATGTGGACTGGATTGTTCCTATTTCTTTGGGGGATAGCCACAGACAGTTTCGGGTTATGGGGACGACCGAAGCGTTTTTCGAACATTACAAATATCGGCAGGGTCGATCATTGGCGGTGACTGATGGTGCGATCATGAGTGATCTGTTTGATACTGTGATTGGGGCCGACGTGGCCGCAACATTGGGGTATCAGGTTGGTGATCCGATTATTGTGGCCCATGGTATTGCATCGTTTACGGAACACAAGGATCAGCCATTCCGTGTGTCGGGCATTCTGGAGAAAACGGGGACGCCAGTTGATCGCACTGTCATTGTCAGCATGGAAGCCATTGAGGCGATCCATGTGGATTGGCAGAGCGGCGCGCAGGTCCCTGGGCAATCGACGCCAGTGGATGTGATCCGCGAGATGGATTTGACGCCCAAGGCTGTAACCGCTGCGCTTGTGGGGGTTGAAAGTCCACTGCAAACGTTTTCCTTGCAGCGGGCGATCAATGAATACGATGAGGAACCTTTGTTGGCGATCCTTCCGGGGGTCGCGCTACAAGAGTTATGGGGGATTGTCGGTATTGCGGAAACTGCATTGCTGGCTGTTTCAGTGATGGTGGTTGTGACGGCGTTAATTGGGATGATGGCAACGATCTTTTCCAGCCTTAATGAACGTCGCCGCGAGATGGCGATTTTTCGAGCGATGGGTGCGCGCCCATTGACGATTTTAGGTATGTTGATCTTTGAGGCGATGGTGATGGCGGCGGTTGGTGCATTGCTTGGGTTGGGGTTTCTATATGTTGGCCTGATCATCGCGCAACCAATCCTCGACAGTGCGTTTGGCCTTTGGTTACCCATCGGTGCGCCGACACTGCGTGAAGTTTACGTGATGATCGGGGTTGTCGCTGCTGGCGTAATTGTGAGCTTCGTTCCTGCATTGAGAGCTTACAAAATGTCTGTTTCGGATGGTATGATGGTCAAAAGCTGAATTTTACGCGAGGATATTTCGATGCTAGATCGTAGAACTACCTTGATGTTAATGGCGGGTTCGATTGCCGCGCCAAAGATGGCCCTTGCGGCTAATCCACGTGAAATCACGTGGGATGATTTAATCCCACTTGGTGTTCGGTATTCGGAGATTATCGGCGAAGGTGAGGTCGACACGATCAATGATACGTGGAACCCAATTTATGATGCGAACGCCACTAAGCTGAACGAAGGCTTGAATGGTGAGTACATCAAGATGCCCGGTTTCATTATTCCGTTCGATACCAGCGCAGAGGGTGTGACCAACTTTATGCTCGTTCCATATGTGGGGGCATGTATCCACACACCACCGCCACCCGCCAACCAGCTTGTGATGGTGGATTCATCAAGGCCTTGGCCGGGTGATCAGCTGTGGGATCCGGTGTGGGTGACGGGGACCATGCGGACCCAATTGCAATCTACACAATTGGGGCAAACAGGATATTTCATCGCTGCAGACGAAATGGAAGAATACGTCTGGTAGGCTGAACCTAGCGGCACGCGCGGTTTTATTAATATTGCGGTGATATCTGTAATTAGCATTTACAGCAGGTTTTATTGATCTCGAATTTATGTCGGGTCGATGTATTGGAGCATTCCCCTTACCTATTAGAAGGTTTGGCGCTAGGCCTCTATTTGAAAGCGAAGAAAATAGGTTATTTGAAGGTAGCAATGTACGAGGAGGTTGCTACCTCTTCGCGGCTTAGGGGGAAATTTATGCAAATGTTGTCGTATGTTTCTGAAGCTCAAGTTCCCGATATGGAACGAGATTCTATAATGCAGCGGCTGATGCATGTTGCGCAGAAACGGAATGCCGAATTGGATGTAACGGGTGTTTTGTTTTTACGCGGGAATACATTTTTCCAAATAATTGAAGGCGCTGACGATTCCGTCCAAAGCCTATTTCAGGATATCGCTTCCGACCCTAAGCATAAATCTGTGTGCGTGTTGGTCAATGAACCGATTATTGAGCGCCGGTTTTCTGGGTGGTCGATGGCGTGTTTCCATGACCCGTCGTATCAACCAGACTATCTCGGATCGCTAAGTGAAATCGATCGGTATTTTGAGAACGAGTTCCGTTTTACCTCTCAAGGTGTCTACGAGTACTTTTCCGAACTCTCGGCGGGTTTGGCCTCGGTTCGGCTAACAAAGGTTGCATAGTCGAACCGATAGTCTTGGGCTAATCGGCAGAGTTTAGTTGTGTCAATTTTCCATTATAAATCAGTAACCTAGGTTCTTGCCTTATTGAGGTTCACTGTCGACTTTATACATGTCGAGTTCTTCAATCATGTGTTTTACAAAATCAATTAATCCCGCAACATTGCTTTCAAAGCTATCGAAATAATGTGATCTCAGGCGAGTCAGGATCTTAAGGTTGATCAGGTCCGGGTTGTCTATTTTGAAACAATCCAAATCCCAACCGTCAAAAGCGCGAGCGGATAAAAGTTCATCCGCGAGCGCGATTAAATTAGTGTGCCGTGAGTCATTTTCAATTTGTGCGAAGAGATGCTGTAGTGTTTCGCGGGGACTTTCAATGGTTTGGATAAATGCCCATTTTCCTAAAAGCGAGCTCCGGTACCACCAAGGGAGGCGTTTCTTTTTGTGCGTCTGTGACGAGCTGCTTTACTTCGGCATTTTGATGATCCGAAGAAATCATAGAATCTGATACACATGAAATTACTGCACGACGGCTTCTTTCTGCGTCCATACGTTAGCTAGTAGCTGCAATTACCTTTGGGAATTGCGACAAACACTTCTTTGTCGTCTTCATCGGTAAGAAAGCGAGCACCCTTTGCCTCTAGTTTCGCGCGGATGGCGGCCGCAGTCGTTTCACGGACGGTCATACCTGCCTCAATCCTGACAATGGTGGCTTTGTTAACCTGAGCAATTTGCGCGAGATCTCTAACCGTGAGATCCAAGCCGACCCGCGCCATTTTAAATTGCTCAGCTAATGGCGAGGAAATCTGTTTTATGGCTAAGGTTTTCATTGCTATATTTTACCCGTTACTCAGTCGTCTTGTTGACATGCGGTTGTGATAAACCCCAATGACAGCGCAAGATAAATCATCCCCGTTATTTATATTAACGATACATTATTTATATTAACGATACATTATTTATATTAATGTTACATTATTTATATTAATAGTACATTGTACGGTTTTTCCTGGCCCCTAAATCGTACAATGTACCATTAAATTTATTGACTCCTGCCGGGTCAGGAAGATAGGATTCCGTATCGACCTGGTACAATGTACGAATAAATATGGGCTTGGAGGAAGCACGATATGAGGTCTGCTACATGTGTCTTGGGGTGTATTATGTTCAGCTCGAGTTTGTCAGCTGGACCAGTGTATAATTTCGATCAAGAGACGCTTGCGCTATCTGGTGTGTTAGAAACATCGGTAAGTTCAAGGCTCACGTCTCTACAAGCGCATGTACTGTTGACTGCTGAGCCTGAAATTCTGTTCATCGATGTTCGCGACCCAGTAGAAGTATCGCTTTATGGGCGCCCGGGATCTATCGATGCTGTTGTTCCAATCCGGGTTCAAAGCAACGAATTTGATTCAGATTTGTTAGAATGGAAGTTGGTCGATAACCCAAGATTTTTAGAAATGATAGAAGTCGTCTTGGAGAACAACAATTTAACCCGGAATGATCAGATTGTAATTACGTGTGGATCTGGTCGGCGGGCTGAGATTGCGGCGCATGCTTTGATGGCTGCCGGTTATACGCAAGTTCGGTATATTCCCGACGGTTATCCAGGCCATGAAAAAGAAGGCTTTAATACCGACAATGCATGGAAGATCGCTGGGTTGCCGTGGTCTTATGGTCCTGTGTTTGGTGTCGAAAGGATAGGGGTCATCCAACGTTTAGTTGAGACGGCTCCAAATGTTGAAACTCGATAGATCAGGGAGAGGTCTGTCGAAATTTGGGGGGAACTCAATGCAAATGATATCCTATATATCTGAGTCAAAAATTCTGGCAGAGATGCAGCAATCTGAACTTGAAGACATTGTGAGATCTTCAAACAAACGTAACGCACAGCTCGGCGTTTCAGGTGTTTTGTTTTTGCGTGGAAATACCTTTTTCCAAACCTTTGAGGGGCCGGATGACGCGATGCAAGAAGTGTACCAGAAAATCGCCGAAGATGACCGGCATGAGCATCTGTACCTATTGATGAACGAAACGATCAAGCAACGTCGTTTTTCGGAGTGGTCGATGGAATGTTTTCATAAGCCAAACTACTCACAAGATTACCTTGGCGTTTTAAAGCAGATTGGCGAGCATTTTTGGGATGAATGTACGTTTTCGCCGTCTGGCGTTTATTCATATTGCTGGCGCATGGTTGCAGCGATGGCATCTTATCGCCTACCCCAACTTGCGTGAATTAGGGCCGGTTGGAGGCACAACCGATAAAGGTTAAGAGATGTCACATCAGTTTAGATTTCCCTTTTTGTTGGTTTTTCTTGATATCTCGCGTTTCTAGAAAAATAGTGAAACGGGGAAATTTTTAACTTCGAAAAAGTGACAGCTTTAACCAGAGGTTAAGAGCTGTAGCGTAAATACGCGACGTATGGACAATCGCGCGTGCTTAGGTTTTGATCGGCAAGAATCGCTTTTTCCCTATTTTGGGCGGAGCCAAGTGAGTATCGCGCTTGCGCGTAAAGTCGATTTAAGGCCGAATTTCTCGAAAGATTAAAATGTTTAAGTTCTGTAAACCACGTTCTGGCACCAGTATATTCAAACCACTTACCCTGATGCTGTTGCCGTTTGCATTGTGTAGCGGTTCGGCAGTTGCGCAAAGCAGTGCAGACGCCGAAATCGCCATCGACACCAGCCATTCTGGTACATCAGACAGCGCAGATCGAATTTTGCTTGCGGGGCAGTTACGGACGTTTACGCAACAGCTCGCGGCAGCGTCTTGTGCGGTTACATCAGGCGTTGATGTGGAAGAGGCGCATGATGTTCTGGAAACGGCAATGGCCGATTTTGATAGGTATCTTGCTGCACTGCTTGATGGCGATGAAGAGTTACATGTCCTCGGTCCGGAAGAAAACGCACGCGTTGCTGCGGATTTGGCGCACGTAGAAGAAGAATGGTTAACGGTTCATCCATCTGTTGAGGCAGTCATTGCTGACGGCAGCGATGTGGATGCTGCCCATTTTATTGATGATCATAATTTGAAGCTGCTTGAGCTAACCACCATTTTGTCTGCTGATATTGTAGGACATTATGCTGATCCGTCCGAAGTATCCGCCCGAGATTCACTTTTGATAGAGATCGCGGGCCGTCAATTGATGTTAACGCAGAAGATGGCAAAGGATTCTTGCGAGATCTGGAGCGGTTATAACAGCGAAGCGGCAAGGGTGGATCTTGCAGAAACTATGGACGTGTTTGAAAGTTCTTTGAGAGCACTGCGATTTGGTTTGGATGCGGTCGGCGTTATAGCGGCCCCAAATGACATAATTCGGGATGATTTAGATACGCTTTTGGCCCGCTGGGAAATTGTAAAGGTGAACCAGCAGACGCTTGTAGATGGTGGTGAACTGACCCTTGAGCAAAAGACAGAAATTTTTCATGATTTGCTTTTGGAACTTGAGGATCTTAACCATCTTGTACACGACTACAAGGAATATGCGGAACGTGGGGAATAGCGGTATTTGACTACGTTTAAGGCCCGTTGGTGCATGGGGTTGATCGCTGATTTCAGGTTAGCCTTTTTCCAGAATAGCTGAAACTTTGCCAACGGCGACATGCAGAGCGATTGTCATTAGGGCCAGCGCGATGAGGCTTGCGAACATGAGGTCAATTTTTGCGCGGCCGTTGGCCAATAGCATCAGGTAGCCAAGCCCCTTGGATGCGCCAACCCACTCGCCGATCACGGCACCAATAGGGGCATAAACAGCGGCCAGTTTTAAACCGGTTCCCAGCGAAGGAAAAGCATAGGGTATTCTGATCCGGCGCATGATTTGTGCTTTGGTTCCGCCCATAATTTTCGCCATATCTATAATGTCGTCGGGCACGCGGGTTAGGCCATCGTAGAATGCGCTGGTTACTGGGAAATAGATGATCAGAACGGCCATCACGACCTTTGACGCGATGCCATATCCGAACCAGAGGGTAAGAATGGGCGCGAGGGCGAAAACGGGGACGGCTTGGGTAAATATCAAGAGCGGCATCACGAGGCGATGCAAACGTGCAGAGCTTGCCAGTTGTATTGCCGTGATTGCCCCGAAGCATGACCCGAGGATGAGGCCCAGTGCGACCTCGCTTGCTGTGATGGTCGCGTTTTTTCCGATTAAGGCCCAATTATCCCATCCGGCCTGTGCCACGCGCCAGGGCGATGGAAGGATGAAATGGGGGGCTCCGGTTATCCAGACTAGCCCCTGCCAGAGAATTAAACCGAGGACCGCGACGGAAAATGTGTACCGTAAACTGTTCATGCCAGCCCCCTGAGGTGTGCCAGTAGACCAGCCTGACACGAGATCGTATCTGGTGCGAACTGGTCGCGGACAGGTGGGGTACTGGGGGGGTGCCAAGGCTGGATGCCGTCTGGTGTTAGCACGACGATTTGATGGCCTAGCCGCACGGCTTCGGCTGGGTCGTGTGTTACCAATAATACAGTTTTCCCGCGCAACATCTGCGCTGCAAGATCCTGCATGTCCGCGCGTGTGCCTGCATCAAGGGCAGAAAAAGGTTCGTCCAACAAAACTACGATCTTCCATCAATGTGCGCGCGAGAGCCGTTCGTTGGCGCATGCCGCCGGAAAGTGATGACGGTTTTCTGTCGCCGTATGAATTCAGGCCGACGCGATCCAAAAGGGTATGGGCACGGGTGAAATCGGGGATAGTGCCGCGCAGACGGGCGCCGAGCACAATGTTTTCAAATACGGTCAACCACGGCAGTAATGAATCCGATTGTGTCATGAAGCTGATGCGATTGTCGAAGGGTTGGCCATCTGATGCGCTGATATCGCCAATGAATTGACCGGTTGTTTCAAGCCCTGCAATCAATCGCAGAAGCGTCGATTTCCCAACGCCAGACCGCCCCAAGATGCAGGTCCATTGGCCCGCAGGCAAAGACAGATCGATGGGCGCGAACAAAGGCGTGCCCATCAGCTCTTGATGACCCGAGATTTGGATTGAGGGCGCAGGTATCATTCGCCGCGCAGGCCCATGTCCCAGAATGAAACCTCTAATTGGGTTGCTGTCGTGAACCGTTTTTGAAGCTGGGGCCATCGCGGCGAATTGGCGGGGTCATTGCCGAGCCGTCTTGCAATGGCGCCATCGATCATGGTGCCGACATTGGCCATCACGTCTTGATAATCGTTGTCGGCATAGGTTTTGATCCAGCCCATAAAGGGGGTGTTTTGGGCTGCGATATCGTTCAGGTGCAACCCGATTTCGCCATAGCCAAAACAACACGGCGCGAGGGCCGCCATGAGATCAAGGAAATCACCCTGTAAGCCCGCGTCCATGACGTAGCGGGTATAGGCAAGGTTTTCGAATTCTTCGGGGGCGGCGAATAATGTTGCTTCGTCGATCCCGTGTGCAGCACAGGTTTGAACATGCAGGGCCATTTCGTGATTAACCAATGCATTGACAGTGCCTGCGCAGATCTTCATCTCATCTATGGTTTCGGCTTTGACCACGGCGAGTGACCACGCACGGGCAAAGTGGACAAGGAACACATAATCTTGGATCAAATAATGTAGAAACGCCGCGCGCGGCAGTGTTCCATCACTGAGACCCATAACAAACGAATGCTGTGTGTAAGCTTTCCACGTTTCAGGGCAGCCCGCGCGCCAATGTGCGAAGGTCGTGCCATAGGGCTGGTTGTTCATTGTGCGGTCACATCTATTGCTATTTCGCTGACAGGGTTCACGGAGGGGATCAGCCCGGCGTCATGCAAAAAGGTTTCAAACGCTGCATAACGTCCGATGTCCAAAGCGGATGGGCGCAATGCGAAACGGGGCAATGTGTCGACCCACGCGCGTGCGTTCAACTGGTCTTGTAGTTCGGGGGCTGTGTTTGAAAACAACTCCCAGGTTTCTTGAGGATGGTTGATGATATATTGGGTGGCCTTCTCAGTCGCGGTAAGGAAACGATGGATCATATCAGGGTCCATCGTGTTGGGATTGGCGACGTAGATAAGTTCGTCATAGGGTGGCAGGCCTTCTTCTTCTACGTAGAAACATCGACCTTTCACGCCCTCAATTTCCATCTGGTTCAGCTCAAAGTTCCGAAAGGCGCCGATGACAGCGTCGACCTGCCCTGACATCAGTGAGGGTGACAGGGACCAATTCACGTTGATCAATTCGACCTCGTCCAAGGACACGCGGTGGGTGTTTAAGACTTGCCCCAGAACGGCCTCTTCGACGCCACCAACTGAGAAGCCGACCTTGCCGCCACGAAGATCAGCGGGCGAGGAAATGGGGCCATCGTCAAGCACGAGCAGACAGTTTAGAGGGGTCGCGACCAATGTGCCGACCCGCTGTAATGGAAGGCCCTCGTGGATTTGAAGGTGGATTTGTGGTTGATAGGAAATTGCCAAATCTGCCTGACCGGCGGCGACCAGTTTGGGTGGATCGGATGGATCGGCAGGGGCAATGATTTCGACGTCTAGGTCAACATCTGCGAAGTACCCTTTTTCCTGTGCTATGATGATTGGGCCATGGTCAGGGTTTACGAACCAATCCAGTAAAAGTGTCATTTGATCCTGAGCCCAAAGCGGAGATGCACACAGGGATAAGGTGGCGGCGAGCGAAATTGATTTCATGAATGTTAGTCCTTCGAGGATGGATAAAGATTTGCGAAATGATGAATTGGGCCATGGCCTGTGCCGACGTTCAGTGTGCTGGCATTTACGATGGCGTTTGCGACATAGGATTTAGCATTTTTGACGGCGGTTTCTGGGGCGCGACCATTTGCCAATTGAGCGGCGAGGGCGGAAGACAAGGTG
>Ga0055584_100006156_pt1 | contig 11762 bp, 12 predicted proteins | sample OSDHelmetaG_FD_58716 | JGI IMG/M metagenome (GOLD analysis project Ga0055584, IMG submission 58716) | Pelagic marine sediment microbial communities from the LTER site Helgoland, North Sea, for post-phytoplankton bloom and carbon turnover... | ecosystem: Environmental > Aquatic > Marine >... | reverse complement strand
ACGGCTCTCACCAATTGAGTTGATCTATAGTAAATGAGCCAGGTACCAAATTACACCTTTAAATCAAGCATTTCTGCAGCATTCGCAATCACCTAAGATTTCAAAGGGAGATAACTCTATTTGTAAAAAGTATTGCTTTTACATTATTTTACATTTCATATCGATATAATCAATGCCAATAGTATACTTTTACAATATCATCAACAGTTTAAAATCATGAAAAATAAAAGCCTTTTTACACTGCTTATATTATGTCTCTTTACAATTATATCTTTCGCCCAAAACAAAAAAACAAATGAAAAAGGTAAAGACGTTAAAAATACAGAAAAGATTAGCACCGAAAAGCAAGAACCACATAGATATGGTGGATACTATTGCCCTGACAATTTAAATGGTTTTCCAGCAGTAGATATTAAAAATTGGGGAAGCGTACCTGTTGTCAATGGAAGAATGGCCACCAAAGAAGAAACTCAAAATGGAACTTCTTTAATCTTTGTTGATGATAAAAAATATCCAGACGCAAAACCTTTGGACATGAAAATGCCTAAGCTGGCTAGATATTACAATGATCATTCAGGAAAAAAGGAAATTGTAATTGTAATACAAGCTATAACGGTATCAAATGATTCTATTGTTGGTTTTAGGTATTTAAATGGCGGAAATGGAAGCGCTCGATTAGATGAAGTTAGGTTCTTTTCCGAAAATGAAATTGAAAAAATTAAACCTTCCCGTTTTGTCACACTCAATTTCAAAATAAATGCTGCTAAAGATAAAGTTTGGAAGGTGCTGACAAAACAAGAATACAGTAAAACTCTTCAACCAATTTTTGATAGAGAAAATAAACTTAAAACCAATTGGAATAAATCATCAAAAGTTAATTTTAAATATCATAACGGAGGTATTCCTACTACAGCGTTCGCAGGAAACCTATACGGTAATCAATATATTCAAATTGATTTTACGATGGGCGATTTTCAATATGTTGAAAAATTCCTGCTTTCTGAAAATGAAAAAACAAAAAAATCAGAACTGCATATCGTGTGTGGTCCATATGGCGATGATTTTAATAACCAAAAAGACATATTAAATAACTGGGCTCAAAAAGTCAAAGAGTTGAGTGAAAAAAAATAGCAGTTATTTAAAAGCGAAAACTAACAAAACCAAAGCCACAGTAGAAGTCCTATGTACAATTGAGCAGATCTCACGGTCTGCTCCTATATTTTTTAAATCTCTTTTACAAAAAAATTTGTTTATTATCAATCTGCCATTTTACCAGACAAAGACATTACTTGAAGTTCCAATCGTTTCATTTCTCTAAGAATAGCATTTTTATCCATTTGCATCCAGGCATAAATCTTAAGCATACTGATAGATAACAATAACATCAAACTTCCAATCCCCCATTTCATAATTTCTTCAGCAGAATCTACACTTAAATATTGTATAAAACAGTACACAAAAAATGCAAAAAATACAATGGTAACTATGTTAGTGGTAATTAGTAGCCAGGCATTTTTTCCTTTGAATAATCCCACAACCATATCAAACAGATTCTGCTCTTCTAAGGAATCATAAAAAGCGGCTTCTTCTTTTGACAAAGTATCCTTGATTAATTGGTCAATTTCTTGCATTTTATTTTTCATGATTTACTTTTTTAATATTAATTTTAACTTTTCCCTTGCTTTGAATAATCTTGACTTTACAGTCCCAATTGGAATATTTAAAAAACTGCTTATTTCAATTATAGAATACTCTTCAGCATAAAACAATCGAATAATAATCTGTTTTTCTCTAGGCAATTTTCGAATCGCCTTTAACAGTGAAGTATGAATAAGATTACTCTCATCCTCGTTTGATTGTATGTTGGCTTCGAAAACTCGGACAGATTTTAAATTTTCATTTTCCTTATTTCTACCTTTTATGCCATCAATAGCCCTCGTATAGATTATCCTCAAAGCCCAACTTTTAAAACTATCTACATTCTCTAATGTATGCAACTTATTAATGATAATAATCCAGCTTTCTTGAGCAATATCTTTAGCCGCTTCTTTGTCCTTAGTAATCCAATAAGCTCTTTCACAAAAGATCTTATGATAACGCTTCACCAATGCAGGCAACACCGAAGTATTACCCTCTCTGTATTGTAAAATTAGAAAACGATCAGTTGGATTTTGGCTTTTATTCATTTTAATAAAACTGCATTGTGCCCCAAAGACTATGAAAATATACAAAGGTTCACTTTTTATACACTTAAATAAAAATTAGCACAATAATATAAATTCATTGCATTGATTTTTCTTATTTAGAAATGCTCGCCACTAGATAAAGTAATACCTTCCTTTCATGTTATCTTTAGTTATTTACAACAAACTATACAGACATTTAAATAAAATTACTGAATAACACATTTAAGCTCCACGGTAAAATTGTTATTTGCTTAAAAGAAAGCAAATGAAAATAGTAAAAATGTTTGAAGGACTAAGCATTTATGACTTTCAAAGTCAATATTCAACTAACGAATCATGCATAGATTTGTTAGTTAAACTAAAATGGGGAGATGAGTATAAATGTAAAAACTGGGATCATACTAAATTTTGTAAAACAAAAAGGTGCGGTAAAAAAAGGTGTTGTTCTTGTGGAAAACCAGAATCAGAAACATCACAAACGCTGTTTCATAAATTAAAATTTCTAATTCATAAAGCATTCTTTATACTGTACTTTATATCAACAACAAAGAAAGGAATTTCAGCTTTAAAGTTAGATCGCAAAATTAGGTTACACAAAAGAACATGCTTGTTATTTAAGCGAAAAGTGATGGCAGCAATGTCATCACTTTTTACATATAAAATGGAAGTAGATGAAACCTATATTGGAGGAAAATAGAAATTGCTTGTAGTAAGGTCAAAAGGTGCTAAAAAGCTAGTAGTAATAGCTGTACAAAGGGCCGGCAATGGAATCTCACGAGCATATGCAAGACAGATTGAGAACGCAGGGGTAAAAGCATTAACTCCTTTTTTTGAAGATCATATACAAATAAAGCCTCAACAAAAACAGATGGTTTGCGATCGTATACTACCTTGAAAAAACGTTATAAAAATATATGTCACATTAAATCCGATGGAGGTAAAAACTTCAATGCTTTGCATAGATTTATTATGGGATTAAAGTTTTGGCTCGGAGGAACTCATGGAAGTATTAGAGATTTATAACCATACCTTGATGAATATACTTATAAGTTTAATCGCAATAAATTTAAAGGAAATATTTTTAACTTAATTTTAAAAAGAATGGTTAATTTTCCTCCTAGAACTTTCAATAAAAATTTTAGTGCTACTTAAATACGCTATTCAGTTTTCTTAAATTCTTTAAAAAAAAGAACAGAAAACCAACAAACAATTGACTATGTAGCTTAACATGCGATTAAACTTAACTTAGTTTTGCCAGGTAATGGCACTATAGACCTTATCCGCTTAAAGAGATGGTCGGTAATACACGTAAATTTCAATTAATACCCCATCGTAAACACATGTAATTGACCCCCTGGTTCGGTTTCCACTGTAGAAGTGCCATGTACATCCAAAGTGAAACAAATTCCCATTTCTCCCGCTAATAATCTCACTGATTTATTTGCTGGTATAATAATATCATGACAAATTTCTGGAATTAAATTCAGAGACCAATTGCTGGCATCCATCCATAGATCATTTGTTCCTATAAAAGTATTGAAGGTACTATTCACAACTGTAGGGTTTCCACATGAACAATCTGGTTGCAGAGTAGTACCAGAAGTGCAAACATTTCCATCATCACATGGAGCTCCCGGTTGTGTTATTAAAGGGTCTGAATCATCACAATCAGTATCGTCTGTTACGTAACCGGCAGGTGGCGAAATTGCAGTCATACTAACATTCGGATCTCCAAAATCATCCGTATCTGAATCCAAATAATATGTGATCATTGTTTCCGTTCGTGTGTAATAATAATCTGTATTTCTGTAAACAGCAGCCAATTGACCACAAACAGTATTAAAATCATGTGGTGTAATAAAGCTGACATTCGCTCTAATAATTTCTTTTGGCCCAAACGTCAGTGGCATTGAACTTGGAGCTGATACTAGAGAAATAGTGTCTAAAGTATTAGTTCTATGAATCCCAGTTACCCAAACGGTAATATCAAAATTAGTAATTCTTCCATAATATGTACTAGATGGACCAAAATCTATGGTGTCTAAAGTGGTTGGCCAAATGGCACCTAAAGTGTCAGATGAAACTGCTATAGCCAAACTGTCGTTGTTCGTACCATTATCTGATAGACGAACCAATACATGAGGTTTATTATCCACAACTGTAAAGCCCAAGCTCGCTCCTTCTGGATAAACAAGCGCTGGTGGTAGCCAATCAACTCCATTTGCATCAAGCGATCTAATAAAATAAATGCCCCAAGGATTTCCAGACGCAGCAGAAGGTAGCTGATTCATAGAAACTGCAGGATTTCCATTCAGTATTTGAATATTCACAATATTACTATATCCATTAGTACATTGACCACCAACCAAAGCAGTAGGTAAATTCCATCCACTTCCCTGAACATCTGTTGCTCTCACATATTTTATAGCGCCTCTACATAGGGATTCCTCATGATTGTAGACAATAGCAGGATTTCCATTAACAATTATCATTTCACATTTTCTTCCCATAACTCCTCCTGAATCAATAATTTTGAATTGAGACCATAATGTACAATCCTGATCATCTGATCTACAATAAACAAAAGTTGAATGGGTGTCATCTTGAAAGCATATCGCTGGATGCCCATCGACTATAATCATATCTGGGCTAGATTTTGAATTAAGATTAGGAATATGAGCACTAGAGACATTGATAGCCGTTCCCCAAGTATCACCACATGCATCTAAAGCTCTTTTGTACATGATGTCTTCCCCATCGGTGCGATAACAAATGGCTGGAAATCCATTTACAGCCTCTAAGGCTGGGTTGGATAAATGATAACTGGGACCAATATTAATAGGAGTAGACCACGTTGATTGGCCATTCAGAACAAGAGTCCCTGTAAGCAAAAACAAGAAAATGTAACTTTTCATAAGCTTTTGTTTTATATTGGTTATTGCACAGATAAATGTTTTTGAAAAACATTGCTCTTTCTAATTATGCATATGTATGGTTTTATATAAAATCATTTTTCAATAAAATGAAAAAACAATAGCCATCACAAACTTGAATATTTTATAAAAAATTGACCGAATGATTTGGGAAACAGGCCAAAATGGAATTAAATTTACCATAAGATATCATGAAACAAAACAGCCAAAACAATTTTTAGAGCCAAGTAAAAGTTTACAAACATGAACAACAAAATCAAAGTTTCAAAAGTATTTTCTATTTTATATGCCATTACAATTTTACTATTTTTTGTAAGAAACTGTGTATTGACAGGGGACTACTCGAAAATGGTAATTCTACATTTTATAACTGTCTCTATTCTATTTATTGCGCCTTCGATATTATTAATTTCATTTATAATAAGTACAGTTTATAATAAAATTAGAACTTAACAATAATTCCTTCAGAGATCCAGACAATAACAATCGCCAATCTGATAATATCTACTAGAACGAAGACACACTATATAGAGATTACGTTGCCTACATGTTAAGAAAAATTCAAAACAGTATGAAAGTCAATTTTAAAGAAAAGCAAAAATTCACGCAATGGTGGCTATGGGTGATTTTAATTGGTATAGCATTAATACCTGTTTATGGAATTTATAAACAAATAATAAGAAATGAAACCTTTGGTGACAAGCCAACGTCAGATTTAGGATTAATTATTATTGCTATTTGTTTTTTTGGACTAATCTATTTCTTCAGGTATATGACCTTGAAAACAAAAATTGATTCGATCGGAATAAAAATTTACTTTAAGCCTTTTCACAAGAAAAGCGTAACATGGAATGAAGTAAAATCTGCCAAAATTGTAAAATACGGTTTCGTTGGTTACGGAATTAGATTTGGAAGTAAATATGGAACTGTTTATAATGTAAAAGGAAATAAAGGGCTTGCAATTGAATTACAAAATGGGAAAAAGTTTTTAATTGGAACTCAAAGAGAAAATGAACTTAATGACATAATTGATAACATCCCAATAAGTAACAATACATAATCTTGACCATAAACCTTTAAAATTAATTAGTTGTTATGCCAAACAACTTCCATAACCCCAAAAAAAATACAAAAAAATGACAAAAAAAGAACTATCAGAATTAACAGATCAAGAGCTGCTAAACGAAGCAAAGAAAATGAAATCAACTTCCATAATTAATGCTTTATTAATCGGGTTTATGATTGGAATTATAATTTACAGTATTATTAAAAACAGTGTAGGGTTGTTCACATTAATTCCTTTGTATTTTGTGTTCAAATTGTTTAATAATTCTAAAAATAATGAAGTCTTAGAAAGTTTACTAAAAGAAAGAAATTTAAAATAAGAAGTAGGAAAATACGGTTTGTAAATCATTAAGGAAATCAAATGATTAAAAATTAATGAACTGCGCCAATGTTGAATTATGAATTATGGATTAAAAAAATGACACTGAAGCATTAGAGCATTGAAGCATTGTTGACATTGTTGACATTGTTGACATTGTTGCTAAACTATTAGAAATATGGTATTTTAAGTATTACCAAACCAGAATTTTTAAATTATCGTATCTTGGGTTTTTTTCAATCTCGGATTAATGGATAAGTCACTAAGAAACCTACTAATTGCCTCGTTTTTATTGGTAATCTGTCTTTTTGTCGGAACCCTAGGCTTTTATATCATTGAGGAATTTGACGTGCTCAATGCCTTTTATATGGCAGTGATTACAATGTCGACGGTAGGATTTACAGAAGTGCATGAATTGTCGGATAAAGGCAGGCTGTTTACCGCTTTTTATATTTTAATGAATTTGGGTATTTTAGCCTATGCTGTTTCAGTATTGACCAGCTTTATTGTAGATGGAAAGTTCAAATCTATTTATCGAAACTATATGACAGATTTAAAAATAAATAAATTAAAAAACCATGTTATCGTATGTGGATACGGCAGAAATGGAAAAGAAGCATGCGCTGAATTGAGTCGTAGCGGTAGGGAGTTTTTAGTGATTGAAAAAGATCAGGAACATTTAAAGAAGTTTAAATCCACTCCTGGATCTCATATTTTGATTGATGATGCCACCTCTGATAACACACTGATAACAGCTGGGTTGCCCCAAGCTGAGGTTATTATTATAACTACCCCATCCGATGCCGACAATGTCTTTATTACATTGACTGCTAGAGAAATGAATCCTCGTATCAAAATAATTGCAAGAGCTTCGGCAAAAGAATCAGAAAGAAAGCTCTATAGAGCGGGTGCGGACAATGTCCTTTTGCCTGACCACCTCGGAGGTACATTTATGGCTCAAATGGTAACCAAACCTGTTGTTATTGAGTTTTTAAACCTGATGACAGGGTACAGTGGCAAACATTACAATTTGGAACAATTGCGTTTTGAAGACCTAAAGCCTATTTATCAAAATAAAACCTTGAACGAATTGCAAATACAAAAAACAACAGGAGGAACGGTGATTGGTGTAAAAGACAATACAAAAGGTTTAATTCCTAGCCCCGACTCTGAAACACTTATAGGCCCGAAAGACACTATTGTGATACTTGGAGGACAAGACCATATCAAGGAATTAAAGAACAAATATTTAAAATAGATATACTTAATTGAAGTATAAGAAATCCGACTAACAGAACTGGTGTATTTGCATATTTATGCTTTTCTTCTGTATTTTATTTATCAAACAGATAAAAATTATTTATTCTTAACTATCATACAAAATAACTAATTTTAGATAGTACCTGAATTTAAACATAGGATTGATTTAAAAGAAATAAAGTAATAACTATTAATCAGATTGTATATGATTTAAATCATTGCGGTCTGTAGAGTTAATACAAATAAGTAATTAAAACATAATACTTTTAGTAAACTTAAAAGTAGACCTTCGTGTTATATAATTTAAAATACTTAAATCTCAACAATGAAATTATTTTTAATACTACTTGGAGCTATCTTTTTAGTTTTTATCGTCATACAACTTTTTGCAATGAATGGGCAAAGGAATATTGAAACTTATCCTTACGTAGTCAAGAAAAAATATGATACAGTTGAAATACGGGACTACGAGGCTACCTTATTTACTTCTGTCAAACTCCCAGTTAAAGAATATAAAGATGCATCAAGCAAAGGGTTCTCGATTTTAGCAGGATACATTTTTGGAGGAAACGAAAGAAACGAAAAAATATCTATGACCTCTCCTGTTTCTATGTCTTTAGAAGACTCAATGACTATGATGTTTATGGTTCCTAAAAAATTTAATAAAGAAACACTTCCGCTGCCTAACCAATCAACCATAGAGTTTAGAGAAGAGCCTGCAAAAACAGTTGCTGCCATTACCTTTGGAGGCTGGGCAAATGATGAAAAAATAGAAAAGTATAAAGATAAATTGAGAGCGGCTTTAGAAGTAGAAGGAATTACTTATACGAATCAATTTTACTTTCTAGGATACAACCCACCTTATGAATTTTTTAACCGCAAAAATGAAGTAATTGTCGAGTTAAAAGGTGAAGCTTTTAACGAAAGTATAAATAAATAAATTTATAGTATATTTATACGTGATAGCTTTTAATAAATCCTGGCCAAGAACAGGGTATAGTATCAAGAAATTTATAAAAATTTCTATGGCATATTTCATTTGGTAGTGACTATGACAAAATCCTAAATCTTCACTAAAGAATCATATTAATGCCCTAATTTTAAAACATGAGCTGGAGATATCTTTATATATTGGTTTTAATCACTACCCTCCAGTCAGGTTATAGTCAGCAAATTGATTTACGATTTAAACTGATAGATCAAGAAACCGAAAAACCCATTTCTGGTGCTCATGTTTTTATCAGTAACTCTAGCAAAGGAGCGATAAGTAGTTTTCAAGGGTGGTGCGAGATGAGCATTTCTCTTCAAGAGAATCAAAATTTTATAATCTCGCATGTTTCTTATGGAACCCTTGTCATCGATCCAAAGCATTACCCATTGTTAATGGATGACGCCATTCTTACGATGAAGAGTACCGGTGTGGACATAAGCCAAATACAAGTCTCAGCAAAACGGGGGCGCAAGTGGAAGAAAAAATTTAAAAAATTCAAACAAGCCTTGTTCGGACTTGGAACTCCAGCCTCAAAGTGCAAAATCTTAAATCCTGAGGTTCTACGATTCGAAGAGCACAAAGGTAAACTGACGGTGAATGCCATAGACCTCCTACAAATTGAAAACAACTATCTGGCTTATGATATGCTATTTTGGTTAGAAGAATTAACTATAGAATCTGATGGATCAAAATATTATAAAGGCAAGGGTCAATTCACTGATAAGGAGAATGCTACAGATAATAAATTTCTAAAAAGAAGAGAAAAGAGCTACCTAAACAGTCCAGCACATTTTTTACGCAGTATCTTGGAGAGTTCTGATAAAACTGATTTAGAAAATAATGGCTATCAAGTTTACATAGAGAAATATGAAAAAAAGAAATTTGAAACAATATCTTCCCCAAGTCCACAAGACCTTATACAAGCAGATAAAACTAAAGGCTATTTTCAATTGCGCTTTTCTGATTTTCTAACAATAAAACATTTGGATCTTTTAGAAACATATACTTTCGGAACTCAAGTTTCTATATCCAGAGCTGAGCAACAAAATTACGGGAGCAATAGAACTCAATCATTAGGCTCAAAAAAACAAACTGCCATTTCCAGAGTGTACAAGTCAAATCCTTTCCTAAAATTTGATATCCGTGGCAACATCATCAATAAAACTGACATGAGTGAATTTGGTTATTGGGCAGACCAGGGACTGGCCACTACCCTACCCGTTGATTACAAGAATTTTTCTGATTTTGAAACAATAGTACCTTCTTCTAAGTCTATTGACACCTTACTTGTTTTGAAAAACTTAGTGGGCAAAAATCAGGACAAAAAAGAAAAAGCACTAAAACATATACAAGACAATTGGACTCTTGGTTATGTAGCACCTCTACTAGACATATTGAGATTAAGCAATGATAATTGGCACCACCAGAAAATAGAAGCCTTATTAACTGAAAAGATTCCCTCGATCAATTCTAAATACTTTGAAGGTATTCAATGGTTATGGAAAAATGATCCTATCCAAAGTAATTATTATGCTGATTTCAAGGCCCATGTATACAAGTCAATAGATACTTCTTTTTATAAATATTTTTTTGAACGTGCACAACAATCACAAATCCGCCTAGACGAAATTGTCTGGGGTGGTGTGCTTCAGGATGGTATACCGCCTCTCCGAAAACCTAAAATGCTCTCAGCTTCCAAAGCCGAGTATCTATCTGAAACCAATGTTGTTTTCGGTGTATTGGTTAATGGAGAAGCCTATGCTTATCCAAAACGTATTCTAGCATGGCATGAGTTCTTTACTGATGAAATAAGTGGGCTATCTATCGCTGGAGTGTACTGTACTCTCTGTGGTACAGTTATTATTTACGATACTGAATTCAACGGAATGAAATTTAATTTAGGTACAAGTGGTTTTCTGTATCGTTCCAACAAACTCATGTACGATCAAGCCACACAATCTTTATGGAGTACAATAGAAGGTAAACCTGTAGTTGGACCTTTGGTTGAGAAGAACATACAACTAGAAACCTTACCTGTGGAAACTACTACTTGGGGTGAATGGAGAAAAAAGCATCCCAACACTTTGGTTCTTTCCTTAGAAACTGGACATGACAGAAACTATGCAGAAGGTGCTGCCTATAAGAATTATTATGCAGATGATGCCTTGATGTTTCCCGTACCTAAACAGGATAAGCGACTGGCAAATAAGGCCCGAGTATTCATCCCGCGTCCCCAAAATTTCAAAGAATATCCTTTGGCACTTTCTGTCGATTATCTCAAACAAAAAGGAATTCATCAAGATAAAATAGGAGAACAAAACATATTAATTTTAACAGAAAACAATGGTGCCAGCCGTGCCTACGCTATTGATAGGCAACAGTTCAAATCTTATAAAAAAGGTGTCCTCACTGATAGCAAGGGCCAAACTTGGGAAGTAACTGACACAGTCTTAGTTGGAACGAATGGAAGTCACCTTTTGCGACTTCCTGCTCATGAAATCTTTTGGTTCGCTTGGGTCAATGTTTACCCTGATACAAGAATCATATATTAGCCAAATTTTTAAATCAATAATGGCAACACATCAATAAATGATATCTTAACAATAATTACACACTGCGAAAAAAGTGAGAACGCATAAATATATTGCTCATCGCTGCCTCAATCAAGTCATTATTTCTCCACCTTTCTCACCACTCCCAGGACCTAGTGTAATTACTTGGTCGGCAAACTCAATCAAGGTCTTATTGTGTTCAATAAAAAGTATAGTGTCACCGCGTTCAACCAACGTTTGAAAAACTTCAATTAAATTTAGAATATCAAAATAATGAAGCCCTGTACTTGGTTCATCGAACAGATATAAAGTTGCACCTTTTCGCTTTTTCATCATTGAAGTTGCCAGCTTCAATCGTTGGGCTTCACCTCCAGACAAAGTGTTGCCAGCATGTCCCAAAAGTAAATGACCCACGCCTACCCGTTTGAGTATATCTAATTTTTCAAGAATAGTTTC